>CXWL01015847.1_pt1 | contig 48610 bp, 36 predicted proteins | sample 590931 | NCBI WGS metagenome assembly CXWL01 (sample SAMEA3498368, study PRJEB10139) | groundwater metagenome | biome: water well; material: biofilm material | place: Germany | collected 2015-04-27 | reverse complement strand
AACAAGTTCGGGCCGCCCGTCGCTTGCGCTCTGGGTTCGGATCATTCGACCCGCGACATTCGTTCAATCACAATATCCTCCGCGGGCAGTGAAACTTCACCGAGGATGATTGTGCTCTCGACGCGGTCGGTGGCGGCGATGGCGTCCACCCCGTCGGTTCCTTCGACGACTCGCCCAAATACGGTGAAGCCCGAGTCGTCGAGGAAGTCATTTACGTCGAGGTTGATGAAGAATTGGATCGCACCGGAGGCTGTGCTTCCGCCGCGCAGTGCGAGGGTGACGGTGTACAATTCGCCGTTGCTTGCGCTGGTCTCGTTCTCACTGGCGATGGCGTCGTGCGTGGGGTCCACTTCTTCCAGTCTGTCGCCGACGCGTCGGAACCCGCCGCCCTGCAAGACGAAGGGTTCGCACTCGCCGGTGGCCGCATTCTCCGTACAGGCGTTGCGGTGAAACAAAAGACCCTCGTAGAAGCCTTCGTCGACGTATTGGAGGAAGTTGACCATGTGCCTCGGCGTGTTTTCGCCATCGAGTTCGATGACGAAGTCGCCCATGCTGGTTTCGACGCGGACGCGCGGCGCGAGGTCGGTCACGGCCACAATGTCGAGTTCGCGGGTGGCCGCGGATTGGGTCTCTCCGGCGAAGGAGACGGTCAGCAGCACCGTGACCGTTTCGCCTTTCTGAGCCGTCAATAGGGGCGAGGCCGTCACCGCATTGTCGAGCGTTGCGGTCCCCGATGTCACTTCCCAAAGAAAAGTCGGAGTTGTGGAGTCCGCTGCAACTTCCGCCGTCAACGTAACGGGCCGGCCGACAATCGCGAAGGAGGGAGCATCGGCCGTGACGGCGGCGAGCACTTCCACCGCAGCGAAATCGGATTGGTGCGATCCGGCCGAGTCGGTAACCGTAACGCGGAAAACATAGCGGCCTGGCTCGGTCAGTGCCTCCACGCTGGCTTGCGCGGACGCGGTGTTGTCGATTGAGACTTCAGGGCCGCCATTTTGGTCCCAGCGGTAGATGTAGGGGGGGATGCCACCCGCCGCTTCGACGGACAAGGCCGCTGAACCGCCTTCGAACACGGCGGAGGAGGTGGCGGCGGCGGTAACGATCAGACCGGTCTCGCCACCGGGGCCTTCGACGTTTCCGGAGTCGCGGACCTCGATACAGGAGGCGCCGAGAAGTACGAGGCAAGAACACGCCGCGAACATCCGGCGAGGGCAAGTGAACAGGCAGGGCGTACTCGGAGCGTATCGCATCTTGTGGTGCATCATCGCGTTCGAGACGCGACGGTCAAATCGAAGGAAGGAAAGAAGAGGGTCTGTGACGCTTCCGGCGGCGTACCGAGGGATTCTCAAAACCCCAAGGGCCTCTACCCTCGCCCTACTTTCTGATAGGATGCGATTATGTTGACGGCATTGCTTTCCTGCATCGTCGTACTGAGTCCTGAACCCAACTCGGCCACGCTCACCGAAGATCAAAAAATCGAATCGCTCATCAAGATCATCGCCGAACTCAAAGACGCGAAGTTCATCCGAAACGGCAAGGAACACGACGCCAAGGCCGCCGCCGATCATTTGCGAAAGAAATGGGATTACGCCCGCAAAGAAGTGAAAACCGCCCGCGACTTCATCGACAAAATCGCCAGCAAGGCCTACACCACCGGCAAGCCCTACCTCATCCGCTTCAAAGACGGCCGCGAAGTCAACAGCGGCGACTTCCTCTCCGAACGCCTCAAAGAAATCGAAAACCCGAAAAAGCCCTAGCGAGCCGCGAGCTTTTGCTCGCGCGGACTCGGCTCTCCAGACGACGCCGGAAAACGGTCCGAAACTCCGCGCAGACTGAAATCTGCGGCTCGCTCAATCGGCAACTTCAAACCAGAACTTGTATCATTCAGGGGTAGAATTTTCCCATCATGCGGGGGTAGGGGATGGTTTCGCGGATGTGTTTGAGGCCGCAGAGCCAGGCGACGGTGCGCTCGACGCCCAGGCCGAAGCCGCCGTGGGGGACGCTGCCGTAGCGGCGCAGGTCGAGGTACCACTCGTAGTCGGATTGGGGCAGGCCTTCGTGGTTGATTCGTGAAAGCAGGCGTTCGTATACTTCCTCGCGGGCCGAGCCGCCGATGATCTCGCCAAAACCCTGCGGGGCCAGCAGGTCGAAATTTTCCACCACGCGCGGGTCGCTTCGATCCTCGCGCATGTAGAAGGCTTTGCAGCCCTTCGGATAATGCGTCACGAAGACGGGGCGGTCGTGGAGCCGGGAGATGATCGTTTCGTCGGAGCCGCCCAGGTCGCCGCCCCATTCAAAGTTGGCCGAAAGCTCCATGTGGTGCGGGATGTTCTTGATCTGCTCTTCGAGTTCGGACTTTTCCTCGCGGGCGTCGATGAGTTCGGCTGCGGCCTTGTCCTTCTGCCACTGCTTGGCACTGTTGTCCTTGGCCGTCGCTTCGAGTTGCTCGATTTTCTTCGTGATAGCTTCCAACGCGGTGTTCTTTTTGGCGAGGTCGTCTTGCAGCAGCGTTTTGGCCCTGGGTCCGCGTAAGATGTCTGCGCACTGGGAGTACGTCAGCCGACGGAACGGCTTTTGAATCGCTTCGAGGTCGGCGATGTCGCGGCCCAGCTCGATCAATTCTTCGCGATGATCGCGAAGGACGCGCTGGGCGATCGAGCAGATGAAGTCCTCGGCCACCGCGATGACGTCGTCGATGCTTGCGTAAGCCATTTCCGGTTCCACCATCCAGAACTCGGTGAGGTGGCGGCGGGTCTTGCTCTTCTCGGCGCGGAACGTGGGGCCGAAGCAGTACACATTGCGATGGGCCATGCATGCCGCTTCGAGATAAAGCTGGCCGGTCTGGGCGAGGTAGACCTGGTCGCCGAAGTAATCGACTTTGAAAAGCGTTTGCGAGCCTTCGCCCGCGGCCGGTGCGAAGATCGGCGTATCGATGAGCAGAAATCCGCGGTCGTTGAAGAAGCGGCGGATTTGATCGACCACCGTGGCGCGAATTCGCAAAACATGCCAGGGGCGGTTTGAGCGGAACCACAGGTGGCGATGGCGCATGAGGAATTCGATGCCGTGCGGCTTGGGCGAAATCGGGTACTCGTGGGCGACCTGCACGGTGCGCAGGCCGGTGACGGCCAGTTCGTGTCCGCCGACGGAGCGATCTTCTTTGCGCACCAGGCCGGTGATTTCGACCGAGGTCTCTTGCGGCAACTTGCGGGCTTCGTCGAAGAACGATTCGGTGGCTTCGTTTTTTTCGATGACACACTGGCAAAGGCCGGTGCCGTCGCGGAGGATGACGAAGGCGATTTTGCCGCTGGAGCGGGTGTTGTAGACCCAGCCCTGAAGCGTGACCGTCTGGCCGACACGTTCCGAAAGCCGATTGATGGTAGTTAGAGTGTGTTGCATAAGGCGAGTTTAGGCGGTGGGCAAAAAGGCCGCAATCCAGCAGGAATATCGCCGGTTGGGAATACGCTGAATCTCCACGAGTCTTGAAAAAGTCGCCTTGTTTTGCTAGAGTTCAACAACCTGTGTCTCCACTTTGAAACCAACGCGAGGGGTTGCGATGATCCTACGAGCAATTTGGACCTGGGGATTCCTGGCGGCCGTAGCTGCTGCGCAAGAGTCGCCCATCTATTACGACTACGTCGAAAACGGGACATTGAAAGGCGGGCGGGCGATCGTGGACCGCAACAACCCCGAGCATCGCCGCACCTTCGGCCTCGATCCCGACCCTGTCGCAGCCATGATGGTGCATCCGTTCACCACCATCAGGAACAATGGTCCCTCGGCCAACCGCATCGATATCGTCCTGCTCGGCGACGGCTACACGGCCGGGGAATTGAATGCGTATGCCACGCACGCGGGGAATGTGAATGACAGTTTCTTTGCTCAGGAACCGTTTGCGGCTTATGCAACCTACTTCAATGTTCATCGCGTCGACGTGACGTCCGCCGAGTCCGGGGTCGATGAAATCGACTTGAGCATCTTCCGCAATACCGCGCTCGACATGGCCTACGGTTGTTTTGGAATTGACCGTCTGTTGTGCATTGATATTTCCAAGGCGTATCAAGCAGCGGCGTCGGCGCCGGAGTTCGAGCAAATCCTCGCACTGGCCAATTCAACCCGGTATGGCGGCGCGGGTTATCCGTCCGACAACGTTGGGACCCTGGCCGGCAATAATGGGTCGGCCGTGGAAATCGCTCTCCACGAATTCGGCCACTCCTTCGCCGATCTTGCGGATGAGTATCATTACGGCGATGGGGCCACCTATTTTGGCCCGGAATTGATCGAACCCAATGTCAGCATTTACACCGCGGCCGAGCAGATTACGCTTTCCACCAAATGGTATTATTGGATGGATCTGGCCAACGTGGACGCATTTCAGGGCGCCGCTTACAACCAGTTCGGCGTGTACCGTCCCACGTCGAATTCCAAGATGCGGTCCTTGGCGCGGCCCTTCGAGCAGATCAATATCGAGCAGTTTGTCCTTTCCATGTACGAAATCGTGACGCCGATCGACGATGCCACACCCGCATCGCCAACACCGCTGTCGCAACTCACCACCCTATACGTTGTGCCGCTCGCGCCGACCGATCACAGTCTTTCCGTGCAGTGGGCCGTTGATGGGTTGGATGTAGTTGGCGCGACGGGGACGACGTTTCGACTTGCCGATCAAGCGCCCGCACCCGGCGTGCATGCGGTGTCCGTGACCGTACGCGATATGACGACGAGAGTGCGCGATGAAAACGCACGGGCTGCGCTGATGACTGCCTCGCGGCAGTGGCAGGTCGAAGTTCCCAATTGCCAGAGCGTGGTAGCGGTGCAGGCGGAGCCGGAGCCATTCGGCAAGAGCCGTTTTATTTCGTTTGCTCCGGGTAACGTGGGAAGGCAATCGGCGCTGCGGGTGACGCTCTCGTCGCTTCATCATCCCGATCCACCGTATACCGGGGGCACTGCGGCGGACTTTTCTTTGTTTGAAGGCCAGGTCCGGTGGGTGGGTCCGCCGTCGCAGTTTGTGGAATCGACGTCCAATCCGCAGGTTTTTTACTCGGCGGGCCTCCAATGCACGCCTCATTTCATGGACTGGAGCACGGTGGGCCTGCTCCATGTGACCGGGCCGGCAATGGTTCCCAGCTCATTGTATGAAGTGAAGGCGATTCTGAATGGGTGCGATAATGCGATTGAAAGCAGCTTTTCATTGCCGCTGACATTGGCTACGACGCGATGGGGCGACGTGGAAACGCCGTTCAATCCGCCGGATTTGAGCACACAACCGGACGTGGGCGACATTTCCGCGCTGGTGAGCAAGTTCAGGAGCGTGGACGGCGCACCGATCAAGGCGCGGGCGCTGCTGGCCGGAAGCGATGCCAGCGGCAACATCGACATCAGTACCGATCTGTCATTCAGTCACATATCGGCATGCGTGGAAGCGTTTCGCGGTGCGCCGTATCCGCACGCCGGGCCGGAGTCCTGTAATTAGAGTACCCGAGTCTTTACCCCCCTGTGGTCCCCCCTGAGAGGGGGGAGGGTTTCGCGGCTCGCCAAGAGTTGGATTTCTGAAGTCCGGTCGTACCGGCTAAGATGCGCCGCATGCAGACGGGCGGACCATTGACTCCGGTGAACAAGCGCGGACCGGGAAGCTTTTCGGGCAAGCTGATCAGCCGGCTTACGCGCGACGATCTCTACCTGTTCAACGAAGGCAATCACTTTCGAATCTACGAGAAGCTTGGCGCGCACCCGATGACGGTCGGCGAGCGGCCCGGCGTGAATTTCGCGGTCTGGGCGCCCAACGCCGAGCGGGTCTCAGTGGTCGGAGACTTCAACGGCTGGAACCGGTCTTCCAATCCACTACGACCTCGGGAGCAATCGGGCCTGTGGGAAGGGTTCGTACCCGGTATCACCAAGGGCGTTATCTACAAGTACAGCATTGTTTCACGCGGCGGGTATCGGGTGGAGAAGGCCGACCCCGTGGGTTTTCACTGTGAGACGCCGCCGCGCTCCGGGTCGGTGGTGTGGGACCTGGAGTACGAGTGGGGCGACGCACCGTGGATGTCCTCGCGCGGGGGGCGACACGCACTCGACGCACCGGTGTCGATTTACGAAATGCACATCGGCTCGTGGATGCGCGTGCCGGATGAAGGGCAGCGATCGCTGAGTTATCGAGAGTTGGCGCCGCGGCTGGTCGTATACCTGAAGGAGACCGGGTTTACGCACGTCGAGTTCATGCCGGTGATGGAGCATCCTTTCGCCGGGTCGTGGGGGTATCAGATCACGGGCTTCTTCGCGCCGACGTCGCGCTTCGGCACGCCGCAGGATTTCATGTTCCTGGTGGACACGCTGCACCAGAATGACATCGGCGTGATTCTCGACTGGGTGCCGTCGCACTTCCCCACCGACGAGCACGGGCTGGGGTACTTTGATGGCACGCATTTGTACGAGCACTCCGATCCGCGAAAGGGCTTTCATCCCGATTGGAAGAGCTTCGTTTTCAACTATGGCCGGCACGAGGTGCGGGGGTTCCTCATCAGCAACGCAAATTTCTGGTTCGACCGGTATCACATCGACGGGCTGCGCGTCGATGCCGTCGCCTCGATGCTCTATCTCGACTATTCGCGGAAAGAGGGCGAGTGGATCCCCAATGAGCACGGCGGGCGTGAGAACACCGACGCGATGTACTTCTTGCGCCGCCTCAATGAAGAGGTGTACGGGCGGCATCCGGATGTGCAGCTATTTGCCGAGGAATCGACGGCCTGGCCGATGGTATCGAGGCCGACCTACGCCGGGGGCCTGGGCTTTGGATACAAGTGGGACATGGGCTGGATGCACGACACGCTCGAGTACATGCGTCGCGATCCGATTCACCGCCGCCACCACCATGGCGAGCTGACGTTTCGGATGATTTACGCCCATCAGGAAAATTTCGTTCTGCCGCTGTCGCATGATGAGGTGGTGCACGGCAAGGGATCGCTGCTGGACAAGATGCCCGGCGACGTGTGGCAGAAGTTCGCGAATTTGCGGCTCTTGTATGGATACATGTTTGCGCAGCCGGGAAAGAAATTGCTCTTCATGGGCGACGAGATCGCCCAGTGGAGCGAGTGGAGGCACGATGGCAGCATTGACTGGCACCTGGCGCAGTACGATCGGCATGCCGGCGTGCGCAAACTCGTTTCCGACTTGAACGCGCTCTACGCGCGGGAGACGGCGCTGCAATGGGATTGCGATCCGGCCGGGTTCGAGTGGGTGGATTGCAACGACGCGGCCGCAAGCGTCCTTTCGTTTCTGCGGCGCGGAAGGAATTCCGAAGAGGTGCTTTGCGTCTGCAACTTCACACCGGTCCCTCGCAGCGATTATCGCGTGCATGTGCCAAGGCCGGGGCGTTGGCGGGAACTGCTGAATACGGATTCCACGTCCTATGGCGGAAACGGCCTGGGCAACATGGGACGCGTCGAAACGGTTGTGAACACACCAGGACACGCACCGACGTTATTATTATCGTTGCCACCTCTGTCGGTTTTATTCTTTAAGCCTGAAGCCTGATCGTCTCCTCTTCAAGCGATCGCGGAGTTGTTATCAGGGCTGTGAATGGCACTTTCGCACGCGAGGGTCTGAGCCCTCTTCATCCCCCCCGGTGAAGGGGGAAGGCACATCTTTAGTGGCGGCTAGAGGCTTCCGAAAGACACTCTGAAAGAAGGCGACCGGTGATGGTGTCGCCATGTGGCCGCAGAGTGTCGATTCCATGAGCCCCACCACTTCCTTTCAGATTGCCGAACTCACCGCGCCCACCGCCGAGCTGCGAAGCGCTCTGGCGGAAATGCGCCGGGAGATTGAGATCATGCGGCGGAGGGAGGAAATCCGCGAGGAGGAACTTCGCCGGCTTACCGCCGAATTTGAACAGGCCGGGCGACTTCAACGACAACTCATTGCCGGCCCGTTGCCGACAATCCAGGGTGCGGAATTGTCCGCGTTTGCGCATCCCGCTGACAGCATTACCGGCGATTTCCATCATGCACGGTGGATCGGTGCCAACATCGTGGCACTTGTTGTGGCAGACTCGACGGGGCATGGCCTTGCGGCGGGTCTGCTCTCCGCCACGGTCATGGGCTCGATGCACGCTCAAGAAGAGAACGCAGATTCAAGCCTGAGTGATCCGGCTGAAATCCTGGCACGCCTCAATCGCAACTTGCTCAGCTATTCCTTGGACGATTGCGAATTCGTGACCGCGGTGTACGCGGAATACGATGAGACAGCGAGAACATTTCGTTGGTCGCGGGCGGGGGCGCCGCCGCCCATTCTGATCCGCCGCGGAGCCGGGGCTCGTCGTCTCGATTCTCCCGGACTGCCATTGGGGGTTGATGCGAACGCCGGCTTTTCCTGTGCGGAAGTTCAGCTTGAGCCTGGCGACACGGTGTTGTTGCACACCGATGGGTTGGAAACATTGCACACGCAATGTACGGGTTCGCGAGATGAGCAGGATTTTCTGGAATGGATTGAAGAGCCAAACGAGATGGACATGCAATCCTTTTTACGCGAAGCGGTCGATCGATGTGCGTTGAAGAGTCAGTTGGCCGGTGAGCGCGACGACATGACGTTACTCGTATTGCGCGTTACCGACGAACCGTGCCTGGCTGCCCAGACTTCCTCGGCTTCGGGAAGCCGGATATAGACCGGAATCAAATCTCGAGCGGCGACAAACATTCCTTTCAACGCACGCTCGAAGCCAAGGCGATACACCGTCTCCACCCTCGGCGCAAAAAAATCGTTCGCCAGCACGCGCAACCCAGAGCCGGAAACTGCCGTTTGATGATAGGACGCGCCCTCACCTAGTACCACGCAGCCGGGCTTTTGCATCGCCAGATAAGAAGCCGGGTCGGACTCGTGCGGATCGTCTACGGCAACATATTGTTTGGTTTCCTTCGCATTGGTACCCAGTGCGAACGTGGCCGTGTAAACCCGTGCCCGTTTGGCATCGAGAATGACGCACACCGTTGGCGGCGGGTCGGGAAGGTCCAGCGCGTTTTGGGCGATTACCTCCAACGTGGGCAGGGCAACGATTCGGGCCCCCACGGCCAATGCCATTGTGCGAGCGGCCGTGATGCCGACTCGAAGCCCGGTGAAACTTCCCGGCCCTGCGGATACAAAGACATAGGCAATTTCGGGCGGTTTCACGCCGTGATTGCGACACAGGGTGTCGATTGAGGGGAGAAACTCGGCGGCATGGGCGCGAGGTTGACTAAAGCGGTGAGCACCCAGCACATGACAACCACGACCAATAGCCACCGATCCCGAAGCACTGGAGGTCTCGATGGCCAGGGCCGCGTTTCCCTCACCGATTACGTCAAAGTTCATGGTGGAATCATAGCAGACACGCTCCATCCGCCGAAAGTGTCACGAACCAGGAGAAAACTGGCGACTTCTTGTTTATTCTGTGCAAAAGAGCGACGATCGGATCATGGGACAACCGTCCAATCAACCGTATCGAAATACTCCTCGCCAGGCTGCGCGAGTGGCCGCGCCGGCAGGGGCGGTGTCGCCCTGGGTGCAGCTTCGCTCGGCATCAGGCAATCCACTCATTTTTCAGCGGATGGTGCGGGCGGCGGACCCGGCGGCCAGGCCCGGCGACGTGGTCAATATCTACGACAAATCGGGGATTTTGTTTGGTCGCGGGCTTTACAACCCACGCTCCATCATCTCGCTGCGCGTCCTGACCCACCGCGATGTGGCCATCGACGATGCGTTTTGGCGGGACACATTGGGGCGGGCGGTTGATTTGCGGCGGCGATTGCGGATCGACGAAGTGAGTGATGCGTACCGGCTGGTCCATGCCGAAGGCGACGGCCTGAGCGGGCTGATCGTGGAGAAATATGCAGACTGCCTGGTGTTCGAGGTATTTTCGCTGGGGATGTATCAGCGGTGCCGGATGCTGGCGGAAATCATAGGCAGCGAGGCAACAAGGCAACGAGGCAAGGAAGAAGTTCAAAGTTCAAAGTTCAAAGTTCAAAAGGAGGACAGGCAACAAGGCAACAAGGCAACGAGGCAAAGGGAAGATCAAAAATCGAAGATCGAAGATCGAGAAGTAATTGGTGGTTCCGATTCAATCGACAATCGACAATCGCAAATCGACAATCCGTTTCGTCTCGTCGTTCGCGCGGACGATTTTATCGAACGAACGGAGGGGTTCCGGGTTGACCCATCGCTTCAGCCCGACGTTGGACGGCTGATTATTCGCGAGCACGGCGTGCGCTATCGCGTGGACGTGGTCGGCGGGCACAAGACCGGATTTTTCTGTGACCAGCGGGACAACCGCAGGCAGTTTGCCGGGCTGTGCCGCGATGCCAGCGTGCTCGATCTGTGCTGCTATACCGGAGGCTTCAGCATCTGCGCAAAGGTGCTGGGCGGCGCGCGCGAGGTGATCGGTGTGGACCTCGACGAAGAAGCCATCGCGATGGCCAAGGAAAACGCAAATCTGAATCAGGCGCGGATCGATTTCGTACACTCCGACGCGTTCATCTACCTGCGGCAGATGATCGCCAATGGCCGCAAGTTCGACGCGGTGGTGCTGGATCCGCCGAAATTCGCCGGCTCGCGCGAAGAAATCGAGGAGGCGCTGATCAGATATCACGACCTCAATGCACTGGCCATGCAGGTCATCCGTCAGGGTGGCCTGTTTGTAACGTGCAGTTGCAGCGGACTGGTGTCGCAGGAGATGTTCAACTCCACAGTGTTCCGCGCGGCGCGGCGCGCGAAGGTCATGCTCCAGGTCTTCGCCGAAACCGGCGCGGGGCCGGATCATCCCGTGATGATGAACTGCCCGGAATCGGAATACCTGAAGGTCATCTGGTCGCGAGTGGTCTAATCGCTTCCGTTTTATCCACAGATTTCACAGAGTAACGCAGAGGAAGGACTCTTTTGGGCTGCCTTCGGAAGCCATTTTCTCTCCTTTCCTGTTCCCTTATTGAGCCGTCCCTGAAAAAGCCATTGTCAGGCGCAGAGTCGGAGGCGCGGAGCGAAGGGGATACCCCATTCGGCGTCATGTTGTTTAGGCTGGGTTCGCCGGAGCTGGGATGGCAGTGCGCGAGGGAAAAACGGACGTGGTCTGCGCAGTGTCGGCGGGGCGGAGGGCGGCACGGAACCAGGTTTGGAAGTCGAGGAATAACGTGAACATCGCCGGGACGACCACGAGGGTGAAGACGGTGGAAAAAAGTAACCCGCCGAGGAGGACCGCGCCGAGGCCGCGATAGAGTTCGCTGCCGGCGCCGGGGCTGATGACCATGGGTGCGAGACCAAAGATCGCCGTGGTCATGGTCATGAAAATGGGACGCGTTCGGATTTGTACCGCAAGCGCGACGGCGTCGTCGGGTGGGAGGCCGTCTTCGCGAAGGTGAATGAGGGCCTGGTGAACGATGAGAATCGCGTTGTTGACCACGATCCCGATGAGGATGATGAAGCCCAGCATGGTGAGCACGTCGAGCTGCTGCACCTGGGCCTTCACGTCGTAGAGACTGATTTCGTGCACGACGCGGATGGCGAGGAAACCGCCGACCACCGCGGGGGGAACGGAGAACATGATCACGAAAGGGTACGCAAAGGACTCATAGAGACCGGCCATCAACAGGTAGGTGATGAGTAAGGCAAGGAAAGCCCGCGAGTTGGCGAGCGCGAAAAACAACGCGGGATTCATAGCCAGGAAAACAATCGCGAAGGTGATGAGGGCAAAGAGTCCTGCGATCGCCGCCGCACGTTTTCCGCCAAACATCCTCGCGGTAACCGTCAGCGCGGCCAACAACGCGACCGTCACCGCGAGCGACCAACCCACGGACAGGCCGAAAACCTGCGGGCGCGTCACGGTCCCTTCGAAGTCGCCGATGAGGGCCTTTTGCGTCTGGGTGAGCTTGTCGGCCGTCCCGGCGAGCACGGTAGTGACAAGAGGGGACACTTTGCCTTCGGCGCGGAGCGGGGCAATGATTCCCTCCTGAAGCTCGCGCATGGTATCTTGCAGGGGGACGCCATTCCTGGAATTGACCGCCAGCGTCACCGAGTTCATTTCTTCGATATGGTTGATTTGCTGCGGGGCCGTGGTACGTCGCAATTCGATGGCAGAAGCGATGGGCACGACGTGGCCGCTGGGCGTGGCGATGGGGATCTGACCGATTTCTTCATGAGTGGCCTTCGCCGTGCCGCTGACGGTCAGGGCGATGTCGATTTTGTCGCCGCGATCATTGAACTCGCCGACGAATGCCCCGTCGATGCAAGCCTCCACGATGAATCCCACATCGCGCACGTCCAGCCCCAGGTCGGCGGCTTTCACGCGATCGGGAATGAGCTGAACCTCGGGACGACCCTTGTCGAAATTGGCGGGACTCGGCTGCGGGTAGCCGTATCCGGCGCCCAGGATCCGGCCCATCAAAGCGCTGGCCGACGAGACCACCGCGCTCAAGTCCTCACCGCGAATCTCGAGGTCCACGGAATTGCCGGTCTCGCCGCCGCTAAAGAGCGAGGCCTGGCGGAAGAACGTGAAGACGCCGGGAACCCGGGAGCCGGCGCGCTCCAGCACCTTTTCGAGCGGTTTGACGTTGGTGGTTTCCTCTGAGGTGCAGCCCATGAACGCGGAACCGGCGAAGGTGACGAAGAAGAAGTTATCGATGGGCGGCGGAACGATGCTGCGAATCTCTTTGCGATCCCTGCCTACCGCGATATCGATCGGGGTGAGCTGTTCCGCCTGCGGCGTGCCGAGCGCTGCCTCCCAGAATGGCCGGACGCCGTCCTTGGGATCGTTGGGGTCGCCTTCTTCGACGATGACGGCCATCTTTCGATACTCGTCAATCGAGTACCCCGGCGGCGAAAACAGCATTCCAAAGACGAGATTCTCGTTGCCGCCCGGCAAGTACTCCGTTCCCGGCAGCAGCAGCCAGCTTCCGATGAACGCAAGTGCGGAAAGGCCAAACACAGTGATTACGCGACTGTAGACGTGGCGGTTGATCAAGCGAACCAACGAGGCTACCCAGGTGCCGAGCTTGGAGGGTTTGTCGCCAAGTTCCATCGCTTTCGAGCCGGAAAAAAAACGCGAGGTCAGAGGCGGGATGACCACAAAGGCGACGACGAACGATAGTGCGGCGGCAGCCACGCTGGCGATGGCGATGTCCTTGAAAAGCTGACCGGCCTCTTCCTGGATGAACACGACGGGAAGGAACACCGCGAGTGTGGTCATGGTGCTGGCGAAAACCGCTCCCCAGACCTCGGACGATCCGTCGAGAGCGGCCTGCTTGCGGGATTTTCCCATGCCACGATGCCGGTAGACGTTTTCGAGCACAACGATGAAGTTGTCCACCGAGTTGCCCACGGCGAAGGCGATGCCCGCGAGCATGATGACGTTGAGCGTGCGGCCCAACATGGCGATCATCAGGAAGGTGCCGACGACGGCGATGGGAATGGACACGGCCACGATGCCCGTGGCGCTGAAACTGCGGAGAAATAGCCAGAGCACGATGACGGCCAGCACGCCGCCTCCCGCGAGATTGCCAAACACCAGCCAGATCGCGTCCCAGATGTAGACGGTTTGATCGTAGACCTGGTTGAGCTCCATGTTCAGTCCGCGCGCCGAGAGCACTTCGCGGTTCACCTTATCGATTTGCTCGCGGAGATTGCGCATGGCTTCGATGACGTTGGCGCCGGTTTCGCGGCGGGCGGGGAGGGCGATGACGTACTGGCCGTGCGAACGGACGAAGGCGTATTGCTTCTTGAAACCGTCGATCGCCTTGGCCACGTCGCGGATCAGGACCGGGCCGCCCTGCTGATAAGCGACGACGGTGTTCTCGACGTCCTCGATACTGCGAAATTCGCCGACCGTGCGATACGAATAATCGCGCTTTCCTTCAGCGATCGTTCCCGCCGATACGTTGGCGTTTTGTCGGCGGAGAGCCGCCTCCACATCGCGAAAGGTCAGTCCGCGGGCGGCGAGCAGGTACGGATCGACTTCGACCTGAATTTCCCGGTCGAGACCACCATAGACGTCCACTTCGCTGATGCCTTCGGCGCGTTCGAGAATGGGTTTGACCTGATCCTCAATAAACGTCTTGAGCGTGGCCACGTCCCTGCCGTCTTTGGAGGAGAGGATCATCCAGCCGATGATGTTTTCGAATTCATCGTCGGTGGCGCTCATCACCGGCTCGTCCATTTCATCGGGGTAGTCGGTGACCTGGCGGAGTTTGTCGGAAACGTCGCGGAAGGCGACATCCTTGTTCACACCGACCGGGAATTCGAGTCGGATGGTCGCTTCGCTCTCCTGCGAGACCGACGTCATCTTGCGAAGGTTGGCGACGCTCTTGAGCTTCTCTTCCTGGCGATCGACCACTTCGCTTTCCATCTCCTGCGGGCTCGCGCCGGACCATCGAGTGGTGATTTTGATGACCGGCGCGTCCACGTCGGGAGTCAGTTGGATCGGTATCGCGAAAATGCTCAGCGTGCCGAAAAGTGCCAGAAGGATGACACCGACGGCCACCTTCACCGGGTTCTCGATGGCGAAGCGAATGAAGGGCATTACTGGTCCTTGCTGCCGGAGGAGTTTCTCGCCGGTAGTGTCTGCGGCGGGGCGTTGGCGGCCACAGGAGTACCCTGTTCGTCCACAATCACGACGGGCATGGGGAATGGCAAAAGGTTCTCATTGCCCCGAACGACCACCAAGTCGCCGTCACTGATTTGGCCGGAGAGTACGGCGATCCAATCGCCCACGCTCGCGCCGACCGAGACCGGGACCAGCATGGCCGTGGGACCCTGCGGACCCTGTGTGACCAGCCCGACGTGATCGGTGCCATCGCTTGTCACCACGGTATCCTTGGGGACCGCGAGCGCCGCCTTGCTGGGTCCGGCGGGGACTGTGGCCCGCGCGAACATGCCCGCGGCGAGCATGTCCTTCGGGTTTTGCAGCTCGATTTCCAGTGGAAACGATCGTGCGGCGCGGTCCGCCTCGCGCATCACATGCTTGATGACACCGTCGAAAGACCGGCCCAACGCATCGACCTTTACGCGCGCTGGCGCGCCGACTTCAAGGTACGGCAACGCGGATTCGGGTGCGTCCACCCATACCAGGACGGTGCTCAGTTCGACCATGGTCGCGACCGTACCACCGGAAGGAACCCATTCGCCGATTTCGACGGCGCGGCTGACGACGTGCCCGGTGAAGGGGGCGCGAATCACCGCTTTTTTCAAATCGGTTTCGAGGCGAGCGACAGCGGCTTGCTGCCCGGCGACTTCGAAAGCGGCCTGGGCGATGGTCTCCTGTCGGGGCCCGGCCTGGGCGAGGTCGAAAGCGGCCTTGGCGGCCACGCGCCGTTGGTCGGCGGCGAGATAGGATGCGCGCGTGTCGGAGATTTCTTTGGCATTGGATTCGCTGCCGGAATAGAGCTTTTCAACGCGGTCAAGCTCAAAGCGCCAACGATCGCGTTCGGCGATGGCCTCCTCGTGCAACGCCTGAAAGCGGGCGATATCTTCTTTTCGCGTGCCGGCCAAAAGTTCCTCGTGCCGCGACGCCAGTGCCTTGAGTCGGGCCTGAGCCGACGCGAGTTGCAACTTCAACGAATCAGTATTGAGCAGGCACAACGGCTGCCCCTGCTCAACGCGGTCGCCTTCACGAACCGGCATTTCCGCGACGACCCCGGACAGTTCCGAGGCCACCCGGCTGGATCGTGCGGGTCGCACCGTTCCCACCAGCGTGATGGTGGCGGGGGCCTCTACCATTTTCGCCTTGTCGAGGACGACCTTGGTGGGCGGAGGCTGGGCTTGGGCGACAGTGGCGAACAGGAGGGCTGCCGCGGTTTGACATAAGAAACTATCCCAATAACCCCTCTCCCTCCCAGGGAAAGGGGCAGGGGTGAGGGTTTTCGGGGAACCAAAGCAAGCCGCTGTTTTCACAATAAGTTGCATCAACCGATCGAGGCGGCTCCCAGCGGGGGCCAAGGAATGTAGCCACGGGTGGAGCGAAGCGGAACCCGTGGTTGCCGAAAGCCATCGACTCACCGCCCCGGAGGGGGCGGAGGATCGGAACACTACGATTTGTTCATGCCATTTGGTGTTCAGTCCGCGCGGACTACCGGACAACGTTTTTGGGACGGGCTCAAAACACTTTTTGGGCGATCTCATGGCTGCTTTCCGGGAAGACCGATACCGGCGTGGGCCAGCAGGATTCAAGCCCTTATTATACTCCCCGGTTGCTTCGTGTGAAGAATGACAATGTCTGACACCCTTCGACCGAGAGTCATTTTCGTAACCCCTCTCCCTCGCAGGGAGAGGGTAGGGTGAGGGTGAAAACTTACGGAATTCTAGACCTTGCAATTACTCAAACCAGGTATGAAACCGCTTCAAAGCCACTTCAGGAAATTCGGTCTGATGACCGCCGGCCTGCTCGAACTGGCCTTCCCGCCGCGATGTGCTTGCTGTAACGATTGGGGCAGCGCGCCGCTTTGTGAAGCATGCGCCGCGGATCTCGTCCGGGAGCGGCTGATCGAAGGTTGTCCGATTTGCGCGGGGAGCGTGGGGCCTTTCGAGGCCTCGTGGGATGGCTGCGGGGCCTGCCGCGAAATGCGGCTGCGAATCATGGGAACCGCGCGGGTCGGCACATACGGCGCCAAGGCGGGCGTGCTTGTTCGCCAGTACAAATATCGTGAAAGGCAGGACGTTGAGCCGCTCTTGATCGAGTGGTTGGCGGACAGCATTTCGGCGGCCAGGTGGTTCGATCGCGTCGAAGCCGTGACCTATGTCCCCACGCACTGGCGACGGTTGCTGAGGGGACGGTCTCACCCCGCGCGCTTGTTGGCGAAGGGAGTATCCAGGCGACTCGATTTGCCGTGCGTGCCCATTCTTCGCCGAACACGGTCGGGGCCGCGCCAGGTTGGCCTTTCCTATCATCAACGAATGGAAAATGTTCGCGGCGCGTTCTCGCTGATCCCAGGGGCAAGCGTGCGCGGAGCGCGCATTCTGATTATTGACGACGTGCGGACCACCGGAGCAACGCTGGAAGAGTGCGCCAAAGCCCTCCGCCGTGGCCGGACCTCGGAAATCTACGCCGCCGTCGTCGCCAGAGCCAAAGGCACGGACGACAACGATTTCGCTGTTTAGTTGTTCGCAGATGTAGGGCGGGCTCCGCCCGCCGTCCGGTCAATTGCGTTCGAGTCGCGGCGGGCTTCAGGCCCGGGTGTGCCACTGCTCTGAGAGCAGTGGTCCGGATACCCGAATTCCGACCACTACCAAGCAAACCAAGCACGAAATGCCCTAACAATTCATTTCTCACTAACCACCCAATTCGGCTATAATGTTGAGGGGCCAACATGTTGCGATGGGCAATCATCCTCGGAATAACAACTTGTGTGACCGGTGCTCCCTCCTCCCGCGCCGACGATCTTCTTTACCAATATGAGGCCGATGTTGTCCCTTACGACCCTTCAGCCGGTTGGGTGCTCGCAGACTCCTGCAGTGCCAACTGCAGGGAGTCGATCGAAGATGGACATTTGCTTCTCCATTGGGACACGGCAGGCGGCGATGCCGTTTACCGCTACGATATCGCGCGACCCGGGACGCCTCCCCCGCCGCCGACACTTTGGGTTGAGTGGCGCTTTCGATCAAACCATCCCCTCGGCTGTTGTTTTTACTCTTGCGACGCCGGCTTTTTAGTAAAATATAAAGGGGTGGATGAATACCTTTTTCTATATGGCGACGCTGTAATATCATTCGACGTTGCCAGTTTCATTACTGACCTCGAGATCGACGTTTTTCACACTTGTCGATTTGAAAGCCTCGACGGCGTTCATTACAGTGTCGCCGTTGATGGCCAAATCTTTCTTGTCGACCAACAGAATGAGCCGAATGGGTATAATGCCATCGCTATTTTTGCACAAGGAGGTTGCATTGGTGACCAGATACCAGACGCCCTCAACGCGTGGGACTTCGTGCGATTCGGAACGATTTCGTACGGCGAGCAGATTGTTGAGACCGATCCGCCAACGGGGTTCATCGATGCGCGGGAACACCCGGCCCTGGATCGGTTCACAGTCCGCAATGATACTGCCAACTACGTCTACATCGATGAAATCACCGTTGACGTAACACCCAATCAGTACCGCGACCGTCAGGGAGCGGTGTTGGCCGACTACAACACCGAGCATCCGAACCCAGAGCGCCAGCGACGGGCGGACCGCCCCGCGCTTGCGCTTGGGGTTCCGATAGTTGTAGCGACTCGACGACTGGACAACGGCCCATCCGACGTGGTCGAAATCGTCCTCGACCGGCCCATCCCCTACAACGCCACCACGCGCTTCACTTTCAACGACGGCACGCTTTCGCAATCACTCGAATTCACTTACGCCCCCGGCGACACCGATGGCGACGGCCGTGCCACCCTCTCCGACCTTGCCGACTTTCAGAACTGCTTTAGCTCCGAACTTCTAACGGGAGTATGCCCGGTATTCGACTTCAATCATGATGACGCCATCGACCTCGCCGACCTCGCTCAATTCATACTCCTGGCAGGCGTCCCATAACTCCCAGACTTCTCATGATTCCCATCAACTCTCCGTCGTTTCCGACTTTATCCTGTTCGCAATCTTCCCAACAAAATGCGCGCGCCCCGAATGTTATTGAGGTGGCAAATCCGGAGGTGGATTGCGCGCCTTCGGATTGGACAATGGGACAGTGGCACCCCGCCCACAAGATGTTGTGGGTGCAAGGAGGAAGCACACCTGCGAAAAACAGTATTTTTCCAAACGAACCTGGTTGTCAGTGCGACTTCACCATCCCCCCTTGTAGGGGGGACTGAGGGGGGTGAAGACTCACGAATCTCGTACGACTTTCGGTGAGCGAGTGTCCCACCCTCACCCCAGCCCTCTCCCTGCGAGGGAGAGGGAGTCGCTTGGAATCTGACCATAGAGACCAAAGCACGCCTTTTCGTACCACGGTGTTCCCCATTCGGGATGGACAAAGGACATTTTCAGCCGGGAGAGCGCTCGACCCAGATCCGGCGGAGGCAACAGTCGCCGCCAGCGGGAAGGGAACACTTCGTCTCGACCCTGACGTCGGAGGCCAGCGCCTTGTTCAGCTCGGCGACCGCGCTTCGAAACCACGTGTCGCATCCGGACTGGTCCTCGCCGAGCAAGCCGTATCGTTTGTGCCAGTGGAACCAGGGGCAGTCACGGTGCCGAACGAAGGCTTCATCGCTCTGGCCGGTTTCGACGGTCACATCCTCGCCCATGCAAACGGACGAGAAGGCAATGCACTGAGCGACCTGGAGAGGCAGCGGTTTCGTCGGGTCGATGCGTTGCAGATAGGCCTTGGCGGTCCCGACCCCGGTGATCTCCCACATCTTGTCGGTGAGTTGTCTGGGGTCCAGGTGCGGGGCCAGCGCGAGCGCCGCCTCGCGCCAGGCGAAATGCTGAGCGCGGGTAATCTCGCAAAGGACTTTGAATCGCGTCTCGATGGAAATGTCCATGTCCACTCAGTTCACCCTGAGCACGATCGCCAAAGCCGTGTCACCTGCGGCACAGCCGGTGAACAGTCCATACCCGCCGCCCGCCGACGCGAGTTCCTCGATCAGTTCCATAAGGAGTCGCGCGCCCGTCGGAGCCTGCGGGTGACCCCACACCAGCGGACTGCCGTAGCGGTTCATCGCCGTCAACTCGATGCCCATCTGTCGGGCGAAGTAGATGTCGTTGACCGCAAAGGGATTGTGGGTCTTGACGGCCTTGACGTCTTTCATGCGGACGCCGGCTCGCTCAAGAGCCTGGCCTGATGCGGGCACGTTGGCCATAGGCATGAATCCCTTGTCCGCTCGCCCCTGACCGTAGGAGACGATCCGAATCGTCACCTTGGGATCGCAGCTGATTTCAGCGGCCTTCTCCTTGCTCGTAATGAGCACGCCGGCATTCCCGTCAGCCGGGTAAGTCTGCGTGCCATAGGTTACGGTCCCGCCGGGGAGCACGGGTTTGAGCTTGCCCAGACCATCGGCCGTCGTCGCAAAGACGCCCTCGTCGCCGGTGACCGTGGCCACGACCTTTCGTCCGGCGGCGTCCTTGACTTCGATCGGCGTCACCATGAAGCGTTTGAGGAACGCGGCCTCGTTCCGCAGGGCGTCCTGATACTGCGCATAGCGCAACAGGGCCGTCTCATCCTGTGCGCCCTTGTCGATTCCGCACTTGGCCGCCACGTTCTCGGCCGTCTGAATCATCGCGTTTTTCACAAACGGGTCGTTCCCGAAGTTGTCCCAAACCCAGTCCTCCTTCTCCCCGATCCCGCCGGCGCTTAAGGGATTCGGGTAGTAAATGTGCGGCGAGTTGCTGGTCCGGTCGCAGAGCAGAGCGAGGATCGTTGAGTGCGTGCCCAACTCGATCTCGGAGGCGGCGGCGGCGATAACCCTACCCGATGTCGCGCACGCCTGGCTGATGGTCGGCCCGGTGATGTTCGGGTTGCTGATCAAGCCGGCCGCCCACGGCGCGCCGTAGAAACTGGACTGCTGCGGAACGGTCATGCCCAGGAACAGACCGTCAAGAACGTTGGCGGATATCTTCCTCTCCGCGAGGGCCCGGACGGCCACTTCGGCGGCGAACTTCAGCGAATGAAGATGGCCGAAGCTGCCCTGCCACCGACAAAACGGCGAACACCAATAAGCGCGGTAGGGAATGTAGACCTTTTCGAAACGCATGTTCGTTGCATCTTATTGTATTCGGCAACGGCTTCCAAGCACCAACTCATCATGCAATTGTTCCGCAGTTACGCAGTCGGTCGATCTCATCCGGCTTTATTCCGACCTCCCGCAGCACCGTATCGGTATGCTCGGCATACGCGGGTGCATACGCAAGGCGCCGCCCGTGCGCCGCCAGGTGCTCGCGCTCGACCGAAGGCGGAGGCAGACGGACTTTCGCCCCGCCGGGGGTCTTCGTTTCGAGAAGCTTGTCACGTACGGCAGGGAACTCAATCGCTTGGGGAACCGTGTGGATGGGGGCGACGACGAGGCCCTTCGAGTTCAGCAGGTCCACTAGCGTTTGCGTCTTGACTCTTCGGGTGATTGCGCCGATCTCCCGGTGGATCGCCTCCCGCTCCCGCCGTCTTCCGTCGTTGGTCGCTCGCTCAGCGGAGGCGAGGCCGCCGAATCCGTCGAGCGACGTGAGGCGCGACCACTGCACATCATTACCGATGGCCAAATACACGTAGCCGTCAGTCGTCGGGTAGACGTTCACCGGGACGAATTCGCGATGTTCGCTGCCGCTTCGGCGGACTTCCGCCGGTTCATAACCCAGATCGAGCAAGGGAACGGTCGTCACCAACCATGAAGCGGCGGCCTGAAGCATGGACACGTCAATCCGCGCCCCCTCGCCCGTGTAGGCCCGTTCCGCCAAGGCGAGACAGACGTTGGCGAATACTTCGTCTCCGGCCTTCAGATCGACAAACGGAACGCCGCACAGCGTCGGTGGACCGTTGGGGTCGCCGGTGAGGTCCATATAGCCGGCCAGGGCCTGTAACGCCGGATCGTAACCCGGGGCGTCGGGGTACTCCGGCCCCATTGCGGAGAGTCCCGCCCAAATGAGGCTCGGACGCACGGCGCTGAGCGTCTCGTAGTCGATGCCCAACTCCTGGTAGCGCCTCGGGAGCGTGTTGCAGGCGAAGATATCCACGGGGAGCTTTTCGATGAGGCGGTGGAGGAGTTGGCGACCTTCCGGCTCCTTAAGGTTGAGAGCGATCGCCTCTTTGCCCACGTTGGGGCCAATGAAGTAGGCGCGCCGGTCGGGGTGGCACTGCTCTAGAGCAGTGCCACCGGTGGCTTTTCCGACGTAACGGTTGGGGTCGCCGGGCAACCGGTCGCCGGTAGGCGTTGCTTCGACCCGGATCACCCGCCAGCCGAGGTGTACGAAGCGCTGCGTCGCATAGGACAGCGATAACGCTTGCTCGAGCGAGAGGACGGTGAGCTTATCCATGGATCTTATCGCCTGCGGCTTTGCGAGCCTCCCGCAGCCTGGTCAGCACGCGCTCCGGCGTCATGGGCAGCTCGGTGATGCGGACACCCGTGGCGTTGAAGATGGCGTTGGCGATGGCGGGCGCTACGGGGACCAAGGGCGCTTCGGCCACACCCTTGGCGCCGTGGGGTCCGGCCGGGTCGTGGGTCTCGATGAATTCGATCTTCAACTCAGGAACCTCTTGCGTGGTCACAAGCTTGTAGTCGGTGAAGGTCGGGTTCAACACGCGACCGCCCCGGACTTTGATCTCTTCATACAAGGCGTATCCGATTCCCTGAGCGATGCCGCCTTCGATCTGGCCCTCGATGCCCAGCCGGTTGATGACTCTTCCCACGTCGTGGGCGGCGCTGATCCCCAGCACGCTCACCACGCCGGTATCGAGGTCCACCTCGACCTCGGCCACCTGCGTTCCGAACGCGTAGCAGGCGGACACGTCGCCCTTGTGGTCCGGGTCGGGCATTTCGCTGGGCGGTTCGTAGAAGTGGGAGGTCATAATCATCTCGTGTTTGCCGCCGAAGTGCATGGACCGAAGGATTTTTCCGACGGATTCGAGCGGTTCGCCGGTCGCGCGATCTGTGACGTGTCCATCGGCGAGATCCAGTTCGTCGGAATTGCGTTTGAGGAGCCGTCCGGCGGCGTCCAGGAGTTTGCGTCGAGCTTCGCGCGCCGCACGCAGCGCGGAGTTGCCGGCGATGAACGTGGTGCGGCTGGCGTGAACGCCAACGTCCCAGGGCTTGAGGTCGGAGTCGCTGTTCAGTACGCGAATGTTGGATAGCGGCAGCCCAAGCTCCTCGGCGACGATCTGGGCGATGACGGTTTCGGACCCCTGTCCGATCTCGGAGGCCCCGGTCTGGACCGTCACGCCGCCGAAATCGTCGATCTGTAGCATGGTGCCGCATCCGTCGGAGCGTTGGATTTTCGCTCCGCCGCCGACGTGGAAGAGCGAGGCCATGCCCATTCCGCGCACGCGACCCGTGCGAGCCGGTACGCGATTGGAATCTCGCACCGGCGTTTTTCGGAGAGGCGAGTGTTTCACGTCCCACCCGGCGTTGCGCGTCGCGGTCTTGAGGCAGTCCGCCAGGCCGCAGGTGCCCAGAACCATACCTTGCCCGGTTGTTTCACCGGGTTCCTGTGCGTTGCGGAGTCGGATTTCCAGCGGGTCCATTCCGAGTTGATCGGCCAGTTGGTCGATCTGGGATTCGAGGGCGAAGGTCGCCTGGGGGTTGCCATAACCGCGGAACGCGCAGGCATAGATATTGTTGGTGTAGACGACGTCGACGTGCTGTCGAACGTGTGGAACGCGATACAACGAGGAGATCGTGCGCATACTGATCCACGGCGTGGTTGCGCCCCAGGAGGTGCGCCCGCCGTTGTCGAGAGTCATGCGGACGTCGCGGAAGGTGAACGTGCCGTCCTTACGGGCGCCGCTTTTTAGATGAATCACCATCGGCTGGCGGGTCGGGGTCGTCCGGAACTCCTCCTCTCGCGTGAAAACGATTCGAACGGGCCTTCCCGTTGTCCGTGCGAGAAAAACACAGATCGGCTCGAAGGGATGAATGTCCAGTTTGCTGCCGAAGGCTCCGCCGATGGGCGGCTGAAGGACGCGGATCTTCTCGGGGGGGACGCCGACGATGCGTGAGAGGTCATGTTTGTACGAGAAGGGAACCTGGGTCAGCGAATGCAGGGTGAGTCTTCCGTCGGCCTCGAACTGGGCGATGATTCCCGCCCTTCCCAGGCAACAATGAGCAGCGCGTTGCATGGTGTACGTGTCTTCGACGATCACGTCCGATTCGCGTATGCCCTGTTCGATATCGCCGTGAAGGTAGTCGAATCGAAACGGGACGTTGTGGGGCGTCTGCTCATGAATGACCGGTGCACCCTCGGCGAGCGCTTCTTCGAGCGAGGTCACCACAGGCAGGTCTTCGTAGGTAACCTTGATGCGCTGGATCGCCGCGGCTGCGATTTCCGGCGTGTCGGCGGCGACGGCGGCTATTTCGTCGCGGATGCAGGTGACCTTCCCGGTCTTGAGGGCGGTGTTGTCGCGGCCAAACCCGAACGGCACAAGCTCGATGTCGGCGGCGGTGAGCACGGCACGAACGCCGGGCATCGCCCTGGCTGCGGTCGCGTCGATTCCCACGATGCGGGCGTGGGGTCGGTCGGAGAAGAGAATCTTCCCGTGCAGCATCCGCGGCAGCTTGATGTCCTCCAAGTAGCGGGTGAGGCCGGCGACCTTTTCCGGCGCATCGAGCTTGGGAATGCGTTCGCCGATCAGTGTCTTCTTGCCGGTCTTCCATCCGGCGATCGGACTGGTACTAACGTCTACGGCCGTCTTATTCATGGCGGAGACCTCCGTTCGCCGCGGCCAGCACGGCGTCGATGATCTTCCGATAGCCCGTGCAACGGCACAGGTTTCCCTCCAAAGCACGCCGCACCATCGCTTCCGACGGGGTGGGATTTTCCTGGAGCAAGGCGTAGGCCGCCATAATCATCCCCGGAGTGCAGAAACCGCACTGCACCGCTCCGAGTTGGACGAACGCCTCCTGAATAGGATGCAGTTTCCCGCTTCGTCCGAGACCCTCGATGGTAAGAACTTCCGAGCCGGCACATTCCGCCGCCAGGACCAGGCAACCGTGGACGACCTTCCCGTTCAGGAGAACGGAGCACGCGCCGCACTCCCCTTCGCCGCAGCCTTGTTTGGTGCCGGTCAGCTCCAGGTCGTCGCGAAGAGCGTCCACGAGTGAGGTATCCGGTGAAACCGAAAGATGCACGGTCTCGCCATTGACGATGAACGTAATATCGATGGACTCAAGAACCTGCCGCATTTTTCAGCATCCTTCGCAGCAATACCCCGACGATCTCCCGGCGATATCCTTCGCTGGCTCGGACATCGGTGATGGGAGAGATTTCTTCGCCCGCCGCGGTCACGCATCGATCGACCACGTCGTCGCACAGAGGCTGGCCGATCAGCACTGACTCGGCCCGGCGTCCGCGCAGCGGAATCGGCGCGACCGAGCCGTAACCAACCCGCGCCTCGACCACCCGACCCTCGACACGACGAATCACTACCCCGACGGAGGCGACGGCGATCTCCATCGCCGGGCGCGTTCCGAACTTCTCCCAGGCGCAGAACGATCCTTCGGGAAGCGGTTTGAACCGGATGCACGTCAAAACCTCACCCGCCTGCAGCGCGGTGGAACCCGGGCTGCGGAAGAACCCCGCGATCGGTATGGCACGCGTGGACAGACTGTCCGAGCGGAACGACGCGACATCGAGTGTCGCGTCCAGGAGTATGAGCGGTACGGCGGTATCGGCCGCGGGGGAGCCGTTGCACAGATTGCCTCCGACCGTCGCCCGGTTGCGAATCTGGGGACAGGCGACGCGCGCCGCCGCCTCGGCCAAAATCGGTGCGGTCGCGAGGATCGTCGGATGGGTTTCCAGCTCGCTCATCAGAACGCAGGCGCCGACGCGCACCTCATCGTCGGCCAAGCTGACGCCTCGGAGCTGTGCCACGCCTTTGACATCGACGACGGCCCTGGGCTTGGGGACAAGATTCCTGGACCAACGGGGCATGAGATCGGTGCCGCCGGCGAAGATCGTCGCTCCCGACTGGGAGACGGCCCGAACAGCCTCTTCGACGCTTTGCGCCGCTAGATACCTCTTCGTCACGGTCCCCATCCCTACAGATAAACTGGTTCCTGGTAGCGTCCGTAGATTTCAACGAGGCAGTTTGTGAGCTCGCCGACGCTGGCGTATTGCCGGACGGCCTCGACCACGGCCGGCATGACGTTTCGTTCCTCGTCGGCGTCGGTTCGCACCCGATCGAGGGCCCGCCGAACGGCGTCGTTGTCACGCTCCGCCCGGATGCGCTTCAAACGCGCGATCTGCTCCGCGGCCACTTCCTCCTTGAACGGATGGAACTCGATGGGCCTTTCCTCGCCCTGCTCCGCTCGGTAACAGTTCATGCCGACCCTGCGGGTTTCGCCCCGTTCGAGCTTTTTCACGCGCTCCAGAGCCTGCCCGGACACGGCGTCCTGAATGCGTCCTTCGCTGATCGCCTCGACGATGCCGCCCTGGGCGTCGACTTCGGCCATCACCGCACGGATTCGCTCTTCCATCTGGTTGGTGAGCGTCTCCACATAGTAGGAACCGGCCAGTGGATCCACGGTATCGCAAAGCCCCGTTTCTTCGATCAGTATTTGCATCGTGCGCAGCGAAATCCGAGCCGCCGCTTCCGAGGGGATGGTGTAGGCTTCGTCGTAGCAGCACAGGGCCATCGTCTGCGTACCGGAAAGGGCGCTGACCAGTGCGTAATAGGCGCCGCGGACGATGTTGTTCTCCGGTTGTTCGACGGTCAGACCCGCGCCTCCACCGCCGGCGATCATGCGCATCCACATGGAGCGCGGGTCCGCGGCGTGATACTGTTCCTTCAGGATCGTCGCCCAGAGTCGCCGCGCGGCGCGAAACTTCGCCACCTGCTCAAAGAGGTTTCCAAAGATGTCGAAATTGAACGAGAGCCGTGAGGCGAAGTCGTCGATGGCCATGCCTCGTGCCAGAACGTGGTCGATGTAGGCTTTGGCGATGCAAAACGCATACGCCATCTCCTCGACGGGGTTGGCGCCCGACTCGCGAATGTGATAGCCGCATACGCTGACGGGACTGTAGAGCGGCGCGTTCTCGGCACAGTAGAGGATCGTATCGCCCACGAGTTTGATGGACGGCTCGACGGGGAAGACCCAGGTCCCGCGCCCGACGAACTCCTTGAGGATGTCGTTCTGGGCGGTCCCGCGAAGTCGCGCAACGTCGTAACCGCGTTTCTCGGCCATGGCGAAGTACATGGCGATCAGGGCCGGCGCTGCGCCGTTGATCGTCAGGGACACGGTGATCTTGTCCAGGTCGATGCCTTCAAAGGCGATCTCGAAATCCTTCAAGGTATCGACGGCCATGCCCACTCGCCCGACCTCGCCCTCGGCCATCGGGTCGTCTGAGTCCAGTCCGACTTGCGTCGGTAAATCGAAGGCCACGTTCAAACCCGTTTGGCCGTTCTCGATCAGATAGCGGAATCGTCCGTTGGTTTCTTCGGGCGTTCCAAAGCCCGCGTACTGACGCATGGTCCACGGCTGCTTGCGGTACATGGTGCGGTGAATCCCCCGCGTGAAAGGAAACTCACCGGGCATACCGATCCGTTTGGACCCCCCGCTCGCCGCGACGTCTTGGGCGGTGTAAACGGGTTGAATCTCGATGCCCGATTCGTTGACCACGGGCTTGATGTCGGAGTTGCTCTCGCGATTCATGATAGGTTCGTCCGAATGAACTCCGCCATGCAGTCCAACGGCGTTCCCGCGGGGAAGATACCGTCCACTCCGAGGTCTTTTAGCGCCTGCCGGTCCTTTTCCGGAATGACCCCGCCGACCAGCAGGAGGACGTCCTGGAGGCCGTGCTCCTCGCGAAGTGCCCGCAGCCGCCGACAGAACGAGAGGTGAGAACCGGAGAGAAGCGACAAGCCGATCACGTCGACGTCGAGGTCCTGCGCCCGGCGGACGATTTCTTCCGGAGACTTGCGAAGCCCCGTATAGGTCACGTCGAAACCCGCCTCCTTGAGCGACCGGGCCACGACTTTCGCACCCACGTCGTGCCCGTCCAACCCCGGCTTGGCGACGAGGACTCGGATCTTTCTATCCACTACCATTGCCGTATTCTCCGCATTGTCGATTGCCGTTTTTTGATTCGGGCAACGGCGGAACGCTCGTTCCATTGTCAATCGTCAATCGACAATTCCTGCATCATCTCCCGTGTAATCACGAGTTTCAGGATTTCACTCGTGCCGCCGCCATATAGGGTAAATCGAATGTCGCGGAAATACCGCTGGGCGGCGAACTCCATCGCAAAGCCGTAGGAACCCAACACCCGCGTGGCCTTGTCACAGATCGCCACGGCGCGTTCCGTGGCAAAGAGCTTGGCCATCGCCGCCTCGCGCTGGTGGGAGAGTCCGGCATCCTTTCGCCACGCCGCGTAATGAACCAAATGGGTCGCGGCTTCCAAGTCCGTCCCCATCTCCGCCAGGTGAATCTGAATGGCCTGGAATTGACTGATCGGCTTGCCGAACTGTCTGCGGTCCGCGGCGTAGCGCATCGCGTCGTCCAGGGCGGCGCGGGCGACCCCAAGGGCCAGTGCCCCGGTCAGGATGCGCACGTCGGAAAGGATTTTGCGGAGTGCGCCTTCACCCTCTCCCACCTCGCCGAGACGATGGTCGTCCGGGACAAGGCAGTTGTCGAAGAAAACCTCCGACGTGGGTGACGCCCGGCACCCCATCTTTTCGATCGAACGGCCGACCTTCAAACCAGGAAAGTGTTTCTCGACCAGAAAAATCGTCAAACGGCGATCTTCGCCGGCGCGAGCGAACACCGTGAAGAAGTCGGCCACCGGCGCGGAAGTGATCCACGTTTTCTGCCCGTTGAGGCGATAGCCCTCCGGGGTCTTCTCGGCGGATGTCGAAATGGACGACAGATCGCTGCCGGCGTCGGGCTCCGTGATGCAGATCGTACCGATTTTCTCCCCCCGAATGGCCGGCTTGAGCAGTGTTTCGTGAATGTTTTCATTCCCGTAGGTGTAAAGGAAATGCGTTCCCATCACAGACTGCATCGACGCGACGGCGGCCAGGGACAGTGAACCCCGCGCGATCTCGCTGACGGCCAGGCAAAGGGGGAACAGCCCGAACCCCACGCCGCCCAACGATTCGGGATAGCGCAGGCCGAACAGCCCGAGCTTCGCCAACTCGGCGAACCATTGATGGGGGAACTCGCCGGCTTCGTCGATCTCCTGCGCACGGGGCTTGATCCGCTCATCGCAGAATCGAGCGAATGTGTCCCGCAAATGCTGCTGATCGTCGGTCAGGGAAAAGTCCATACGTTCACGAACCTCCGGCCTTTCCGACACTCCGCAATCGGGAGGTTTCTCCCTGATCGATCTCGAACGAGCCGTCCTTGAGCACCACGCCATACGCGGTTCGCGCCGCCTCCCGCGAGATGATCCCGTTTTGCACCTCCCGTGCCACCAGTTCGGAAGAGCGCGAATGCGGGTCTCCGTATCCCCCCCCGCCGCCGGCCAACTGGTGATACCGTGTCCCCTTCGGCACGCCGGTCACGAGGTCGAGGGATCGCGGGACGTACTCTTTGCCGTCCGGGTAGCGTAGCTTGATCGAGTTCAGGCTGCCGCTGCCTCCGCCGAACAATCCGAAGGCCGGCTCGACGTCGCCGTCGCCGAAGATCACGACCTGGGTGCCGTCGGATCCGATGTCCAACTGCGTCTCCACTCCCAATCCCCCGCGCCATCGGCCCGGACCCGCCGAGTCGCAGAGGTACTCGTGCTGGACGAGCAGATGCGGTGTCTGTTGTTCGAACATCTCGTAATCCTGATCGAGTAGGCCGCCGGACGCGTCGATCATGCCGATGTGGTCGTAGCCGTCGACGCCGCGCACGGCCCCCGATCCGCCCTTCAGACCCATAAAGCAGATGTCCACGAACCTGTCGTTTCTACGCGGATCGATTCCGGTCGTGAGTGAACACAACAGATGGTTCCAGCCTGCGGTGACGCGCTCCGGCACCACTGGGGCCAGGGCCCGAGCGATGGCATCCGCGTTTGCCGGACACAGATGGTTTCCATAGGTTGTGGCCGCGGGGAACGCGGCGTTGAGGATCGTCCCCTTCGGGATGACGATCCGGATCGGCTCCACCATCCCCTGGTTGTGCGGAATGTCCGAGTTGACCATTTGCAGGAAAGTCAGGATGGCCGCGGAGGCGCTGGAGGTGAACGTGCCGTTGACGAAGGCGCCGGATTGCGGATCGGTGTCCGAGTAGTCAAACGTGATCCGCCGATCCTCGACGATCACCTTGACGCGGATCATATACCGCTTGCCCTCGTTTTTTCCGTCGTAGTACACCGTCGATTCGCCTCGATACAGGCCATTGGGGATGCTCGCAATCTCGGCTTCCATCATCTTTTGCGTCGAAACGAACAAGGCCTCCTTGTGCTTATCGAGGCACTCCCGACCGTATTTCTCCAGAAGGTGGATCATGCGACGTTCGCCGACGACGCACGAACCGATCTGAGCGCGCAAGTCGTGCTGCACCATGTCGAAACGAATGTTGGCGAAGATCAGGTCCCAGACGTCCTTGCGCAGTTTTCCTTTTTCGTAGACCTTGACCGGCGGGATGCGCAGGGCCTCCTGCCATACCTCGGTGGCGTTGGGGTTGTACCCGCCCGCGACGGCGCCGCCGATATCGGCCTGGTGCCCCTTGCACGCCGACCAGGCCACGAGCCGATCTTCAAAGAAGATCGGTTTGTACACCGCGACATCGTTGTTCTGGTTGCCCATGCTGAACACGTCGTTATGAAAGATGATGTCGCCGGGATGAAGGTCGTCGCCAAAGTAATCAAGGATGTATTTGCACACCGGCCCGAGCGAAAAAGACAGGATCGGCAAGTTCTCCGTCTGCTCGAGCATGTTGCCGGAAGCGTCGTACAGGCCGGTGACGAAGTCCTTGGCTTCGCAAAGGATCGGCGAGCGCGTGGTCTTTTGCAGCGAAATGCTCATCTCGTCGGTGAGCGACTTAAAGGCTCTTGCGAAGACGGATACGAGGATGGGATCGACATCGCTCAAGAGGTTCTCTCCCGCAGTGGGNNCTCCCGCAGTGGGGGGGGGAGGCGGTCTTCGCGACCCCGCCGGTATACCACGAAGCTGCCGTACGAATCGCCGATGCAGTCATAACCGGCGGTGAGCAGCAACGAGGTGTTGACCTGTTCGATCACCGCCGGTCCGGCCATGCGATGACCGTGACGGATCTTCTGTCCGTCGTATACGGAGACGAATCGGGACGCCCGCTCTTCGGGTTCGTAGATTCGCCGTTCTCCCTTGAGGGCGCTGCCTGCGTCGGGACCGGCATAGGGTTCTTCGGCGTACGCGGGTTTCTCCGTGACCCCGGTGGCGCGCACGCGCACATTGATCAGCTCGATCGGCGTTCCTTCCTGCTCCAGCGAATAACCATACATTCGTTGGTGCTCAGCGTGGAACGCCGCCGCAACGGGACGGGCGTCGGCGTCGCGGATCGTCTCCATCGGGACGGGAAACGATACTTCGTGGTATTGTCTGGCGTACCGGCAGTCGAGGTTGAGCGAAAAACGCCGTCGCCGTTCCGGGATGTTCTCCTGCGCCAGGAGACGTGCCCCTTCGTCCGCCATCCGCATCACGTCGGCGTAGAGTTCTTTCCAATGGATCTGATCGAAGGCGGAGACAAACGAAGCGACGAAATCGTGACGCAGATCGCTCATCAACATGCCCGCGGCGCAGAAGATGGATGACTCGCGCGGCACGATGAAGAGCGGGATGTCAAGCTCCCGGCAGATCATGCTGGCGTGCAACGGACCGGCGCCGCCCGCGGCGACCAGCGGGCACTCCCGGGGGTCGTACCCCCGTTTGATGGAAATCTCCCGCACGCCCTGGGCCATGTTGGTGTTGATCACCCGGCACATCCCCGCGGCCGCCGCCTCGACCGTCAACCCCAGAGGTTTGGCGATCCGCTCCTCGATCGCCGCCTCCGCGGCTCGGCGATTCAGCTTGATACGCCCGCCCGCGAAAAAGTCCGGGTCGAGATAACCCAGCACAAGATCGGCGTCGGTGCACGTCGGGCGGATACCGCCCCTATCATAACACACCGGTCCGGGATCGGCCCCCGCACTTTGCGGTCCCATACGCAAAAGTCCGCCCTCGTCGATCCATCCGATGCTCCCGCCGCCGGCGCCGATGGTGACGATGTCCAGCATGGGAAGCGCGACGCGATAACGATTGATCTCGCCCTCAGTCACTACGCTCGCAGCGCCGTCCAGTACGAGCGCCGCATCGAAGCTCGTGCCTCCCATGTCGACGGTGATGCAACGGTTGTGACCGTGAACCCGCACATACCCCAGCCCCGCTTCCGGTCCCGCCGCCGGGCCGGACAGCAGAGTGCGCGCGGGACTCTCGCGGGCCAGCTCCGGAGACATCACCCCGCCGTTGGACTGCATGATGAGCAACACCCCTCCAAACTTGATCTCACGAAGGCGGGCGAGGAGCTGGTCTACATACGCGCTGAACGTCGGGCCAACGTAGGAGTTGAGCACGGTGGAGCTGACTCGGTCATAGAAGCGAATGGAGGGCAGAAAATCCGAAGATACCGTCAAGAAGGCGTTGGGAAGTTGCTCCCGAATGATCTTCGCCGCCTTTTGCTCGTGCTCAGCATTGGCGAAGGAGTTCATGAAACAGATGGCTACCGCCTCGACCCGTTCCTCCTTAAACAGGCGGACGGCCGAGCGCACGTCGTCCAGGTTCAAGGGGGTAAGAGCGTCCCCACGGTGGTTCAACCTGCCCCGCACCGGAACGCGAAGGTAACGCGGCGCCAACGGAGCGACGTTGGTGTAGCGGTTGTTGTACTGTTCCTCTCGGATGCCGCGGCGCATTTCCAGTGCATCGCGTACCCCCTGCGTGGTCAGCAGACCGGTTTTCGCCCCGTTCCCGGTCAAGACCGCGTTGGTCGTCACCGTCGTGCCGTGGACGATCGTCTCGATCGCTCGCGCCAGCTCCGTGATCTGCATTCCCATGCCGGCCGCGATTTCTTCAAGCCCCGCGATCAAGCCGACGGAAGGGTCCGAGGGCGTCGTCGGAACCTTGTAGACGCGCGGCTCCGCCCCATCGCCCGTGACCAGAAAGTCCGTGAACGTTCCCCCGACGTCGATGCCGATCTTCAGACTCATCCGGCGCCTCCGGAGTTCACGGCTTCGACGCCCATTCGAAAAGCCTTGATGTTCGCCTCTCGAAGCGCGCCAGGGCTGCGGGCGGCGACGAAATCGGAGAAGGCATCCGCCGTGCAGGGGAGCCCTGCGGATCCCAGCAGGCAACCGAGCATGACCACGTTCAGCACCGCGCTGGAATTTGCCCCCGCGGCGAGTTGTGCGGCGTCAAGCTTGAGCAGGTTGTTCGTCACCGCACGAATGTGCCTTTCCAGCTCCATGACCTCCGGGTATTCCCCGCTGGCCAGGCTCCCTCCTTGGTCGCCTGACCCCTCGCGCACGGCTCGTTGAGCGAGGACGAAGGGCATCACGGGCGTGGTGTTCATGTAGACCGTGGTTCGCGACGACATCAGGGGAAGCGCCCGGACCGTCTCGACCGGTTCGAGTCCTACGACGAAATCGGCTCGACCGCTCGAAATGATCGGACTAATCCCTCCGTCGATGATGACCGAGGATTGGACGGCGCCGCCCCGTTGGGCCATTCCGTGCAACTGTCCGCTGACCACCTCGTGGCCGCGCTCGGCGAAGCACTCGCACAACAGCCGCGCGGCCGTCACGACACCCTGACCGCCCGTCCCGGCGATCACGATCCGCCAGCCCCGCCGATGGCATCGCCCGTTGCCTGTGTTCATGGTGCTTGCTCCGAGGTCACGGGATGGATCGCGTCCTGCTGACAGAGGCGGGCACAAAGCTCGCAGCCGTTACAGAGGTCTGCGTCGATCCAGAATTTCCCGCCCTCCGTCAGAATCGCCGGACAGCCCAGCACGCGTACGCACAGCGAACAGGCGTTGCAGAGTTCCGAACGAATGTCGAAAGAGACCCGCTTGCCTGGGGAGACGCGGCGCTCGTGGACGACACACGGGGAGTGGCAGACCACCACATTCACGCCTTCTCCGTCCTTGGCTTGTTTGAGCGCGGCCAACGTCGCCTTCTCCTCGAACGGATCAACGGAATACACCTCGCGGATCCCCAACCCCCGCACGGCGTCCTCGATGGAGAATCGGCCGTTTCCGTCAGCGACGGTTGGCGACGGTTCTTTCGGTCTATCCGTGTTCGTGGTCGGGCTGGGCTGGAAGCCGGTCATGGCCGTGATGTAGTTGTCGAGGATGACGGCCGTGATCTTGTCGTCGGCCTGGACGGCATTGGCCAGCGCAGGGAGGCCGCTGTGAAAGAACGTGGAATCGCCGATGTAGGCGACCGTTCGCTGACCCGTCGTGCGGGCGATGCCGGACGCCAGACTGATCGAGGCGCCCATGCACAACAGCACGTCACAGGCATTCAGCGGCTCGCCGTACCCAAGGGTGTAGCAGCCGATGTCGTTGCAGTAGACCGTACGTTTCCCAAAAACCCTGGAGACGAGATAGAAACTGGTTCTGTGCGGGCAGCCGGGACACAGGACGGGTGGACGCGGCGGCAACTCAGGAACCACGAGCGAAGTCTTCACCCGGGCGCCGAGTGCCAGGTACTTCCGAACGGCGTCTTCGACGAGATCCGGCGAATACTCGAACTCGACGGGCAGATGGCCGGTGTGCTTGCCGAGGACCGGGATCGTCCGCCCGGCGCGGAACGCGGTGACGCACACCCATTCCTCGACGAAAGGCGTCAATTCCTCGACCACCAGTACCGCGTCGACTGAACGAAGGAAATCGACCAGCAGGGGTTCCGGGATCGGGTAGGCGCCGATCTGCTGAAGCGAGACATCGTCCGCGACACCGAGTTCGTCAATGACCTGCGAGACATAGGCATAAGCGACGCCGCTGGCGATGATCCCGCGCCGACCTTCTCCGCGTCGCGGAAAAAACTCGCTGGCGTTCAGCAACTCCTCCGCCTGTCGAAAACGTGCGCTCAGCTCCGTGCGCATGCGTCGGGCGTTGGCTGGAATCGGCACGTAGCGAGGCGGGTTCTTGTCAAAGCCGATCTCGTTTCGCTTATCCGGAAGCGTCCCGAGCTGAACCATGCCGCTGCTGTGGCAGATGCGCGTGGTGGGGCGGAGGATGACCGGCAGGCGCGTCCTCTCGGAGAACTCAAACGCGTAGCGTGTCATGCGTCGCGCATCTTCGGGGGTGGCCGGATCGAAAACGGGATAGTACAGAAACCGGCAAAAGTGCCGTTGGTCCTGCTCGTTGGGGCTGGTGATGGCCGAGGGATCACCGGCCGAGACAATCACCATGCCGCCCTCCACGCCCACGTACGGCATGGTAGCGGCAGGGTCGAGGGCGTAGTTCAAACCCAGGTGCTTCATCCCGCACATGGAGCGCGCCCCCGCCAAACTTGCGGCGAAGGCGATTTCGACGGCGATCTTCTCGTTGACGGAGTACTCGAAAAGAATCCCCGTCTGGCCTGCGAACTGAGCGATCGTGTCACCGATCTCCGAAGAGGGCGTGCCGGGGTAGCACGAGTAGAACTGCACGCCCGCCTCCACCGCGCCACGGACGATGGCCAGGTTGCCCAACAAGCACAGGCGCTTGCCGGGACTGTCTTGCAGCAGTTCGTGGCTGCGGGCGGTGCTCATGCTTGTGTTCGCTCCATGCGTCTCGCTCCGACGCATATCCGACCGTCCGACTATACCATGAGCTTCAAGTCGAACAAAAGGGAAACCGCCACGCTCGAAGGCACCCAGGCACCCCGGATCGGTGATGCACCCATTCCAGTCGCACGACCGCCTACACGACTCACGAGTCTCGTGCGACTCTCGGTGATCGGGCGTCCTACGCTCACCCCAACCCTCTCCCTGCGAGAGAGAGGGAGTCGTTTGGACGCTGGCCGTAGAGGGCGAAGCAGGATTGTTCGTACCATGGTGTTCCCCATGCGTACTTGCCGTGAAGCAGGAGGGCGACCTGGGCGACCGGAGTGATTTTTGAGGTCTGCCGCAGGAAGGCGACGGCGGCGTCGGGGTCATCAGCCACGAACTCCAACGACGTGTGTTCGTCATCGTGCGAAGCGCCGAATTTTGCGATCAATTCGTTTCGCGTGAGCGTCAGGATGATCTCGAAGATCAACTCAGGCTGTTGGATCGCGCGGTCGCGAACCAAACCGATGACCGCGATCGCCGACAGGTCGGCAGGACCAACGCCAAGCTCCTCCTCCAATTCGCGTTTGATGCTCTTTACGAGATCGTACCCTTGCGCGGTGCGATCGGCCTCCTCCAGCAAGCCGCCAAAGGTGTGCAACAGTTCGGCGTGAATCACCACTTTGCGACTCCGGCGACCCAATGCCGCGAATCCGTCGCGGGTGAGGACCAGTGCGCTGATGCCGAGGGCATTGGCGAGGAACGATGAACTTAGCCGGGCCACCTGTGCGGCATGAAAAAGATTGGTGCCCAGGAAGTCGCGATAGCACGTGTCGCCCAAACGAAAGCTCAGCGCGGCATCCGAAGCCGCAAGCTCAACGAGCCTGCCGACCCGGCCATTGAACAGTTTGCGGCCTTCCTCTTGCGCCACGGCCGATTCGGCTTCCCAGGTGCGTGCGATCATCTCCTCGACGCCTGGTGCACTGGGACGGGGAGCATCACTCCAAGTTTGCGACAATTGCTCGATTTCATAGCGGCGGTTCACTTCGATGATAAAAGGCGGCCCGCTCCGCCCGCCGATGCGCGATTTCGAGAGCCACAAGCCGTGACCCTTCTGGCGATAGGACACGAGCCGCAGCACCAAAAGCATGACGCCGGGCAGCGAAAAGAACACGGCGGTCATGACGAACTCCAGAACGCCGTTGACCTGCACGCCTTTGACGACCAACGGGCTTGGCGCGGCGTAGAGTAGCGGTGTTGCGGCGACGAAGCTCGCGGCGATCGATCCCCAGCCGATCACGCGAAAAACGTTGGATGCTTCGCCGGCGCGCATGGGCCAGGGACGCGGAGCGCGAAGCACCGCAACGGCCAGCGAAACGTGGGCGACGGCCACTACGAAAACGGTGAGGACGGCCAGGGCGTCGCGCCAGCCGAGCTGGCGTCCGCGAGTGTACAGGGCCATGAGGGCGATTGTCGTTCCGATGGCGACGATGAATGCGGCGACGGCCACGCTGAGGCGGGTGGCGGTGTGGCGGCTGATGTTGGCCGCGACGAGTTCCTGGACATCAATGGTCCATCCACACCAGGTGCAACGATCGGAGGTGGAACCGGTGAGGTTGTACTCGCACTCCGGGCAGAGCAGTTCGTCGTCAGAAATTTCGGGTGATGCTTGCACAGTCCATGATGGCGGTATTAAGGCGCTTTGGTCGGCGTCACGCTCGAACTGTTTGCGGGGACGCGAACGCTCAGAGTTCTCGAAACCGTTTCTTTCTTCTGCTTGCCGGTGACGTGTACCGTGTACGATCCGGGCGCGGCGTAGCGGTGGACCGGCTGGACATCCGTGGATTCGGCGCCGTCACCGAATTGCCAGTGCAACTCCTGCAAGGGGTTCGAGGATCGAACCTGAAACGAAAGCTCCATCAGGTCACCCGACCCCGTCGGCGCTGCACGAATCCGCACCCAGGGCTCGCTGCGAATTACATGCTGGTAGAACTCCACCACCCGCTGCAGGCTTGTGGCCGGGTCCTTTCCGCCAAAGGTATCCGCGCGAAGATTCGCTCCGTGGGATCGCAGCCAATCCACGCTTTCCTGCACGTGCCTGCCGAGCACCACGTCTCTGGAGTTGTAGCGGATGAGAAGTGGCTGATACGGATCGAGCGCGCGGTTCGTTGCGGTCAAATCCTCGACGCGAAACCGTGGATCGGCCAGAGCGACGGTGCGAAACACGTCGGGCGCACCCAGGGCCGTCACCAGAGCGGGGAAAGCTCCCGGTCCCTGGCCGTACATCAGAACGCGGTCGTCGGAAATCGACTGGCCTGCGCGAACGTGGTCCAACACCGAGAGGAGATGCCGCTCATCGTCCGGAAGTTTTTCAGCCTTCCCTCCACTTAGGAGCCGGGGTGCGGCCACAAGAAATCCGTACTTGTCAGCGAGTTCGCGCCATAGCTTGATCTGGACTTTCGGGGAGTCGCCAAAGCCGCCGTGGCAGGCCACCACCAGCGGCCAGGCCTGGTCGCGATCATAGGCGGCGGGTCGGTACAGGAGGTATTCGCGACCGAGTGCGGGGTCATGGCTGACGATCAGGGACTCGGGCAGGTCGCGGCCGGTAAGCGATGCGCAGCCGGTTGCGATGCAGCATAGGAATAGCGTGGTCAACGTTCCAAAGCTTCGGATGATGTGCGCGAAGTGTCTCATGACTTCTTGATTTCGTAGCCGGACTGCGAAACGAACTTCTCAAACGACTCTCGAAATGCTGCGGTATCGGCGTCAGTCAACGTGCGCTGGCAGTCACCCAACAGGCATCGGAAGGTGAGGCTTCGCCTGCCTGCCTTTTCGTCGTCGTAGCTGGTGACGAATCGAATCGACCTTAGGAGAGGATGATCGAACTTGCCCAGGTGCTGCGACACTTCCGCATAGCGCGCGGTTCGTTCCACTGCGAGGGTGAAATCCATTTCGACCATCGGGAAAGGCGGTATGACGCCGAGCTTTTCCGGCTTGCGAGGAATCCCGGCCAGGTGGCTGAGGTGCAGTTCCGCCCAGACGATGCCCCAGGCGCCGAGATGATCGTCCATCCGCCTCCGCAGTGCCAGGTCGATGACACCGATTCGTCCGGCCGGTGTGCCTTCCATGAGAATGGCCGCAGTTCGCTCCGGGTGTTCCCAGGGGCGATCGATTGCTGATTGTGTTTCAACGAAAGAGGTGTTTTTGCCAAACCGTTCCCACGCCCAGTCGCAGATCGCCGCGCGGAGTCGATTGTTGAGCAGCCCTTCGACGTTTTTGCCCCGCTGGGCGAGGACCAGGCCGAGATGGCGGTATTCTGAATCGCGCGTCTCCACCCCCACCCTACCCTCCCCCTGCGAAGGGGAGGGGTTTTTATTGACGCCCCCGTTTAACGAGGGGGAATTTACTCTTGCAGATTGAAAGACGCTGCCGAGTTCCAGTAATGAAAGTGCGTCAAAGTGAAAGCGATTCCTGGGCAGGGCGGCAAGGAGTCCGGGCATCAGCGTTGCTCGCAGACGGTGCAAGCCTTGCCCGGCAGGATTACGAAGTTCGGGCGTGACACCCGGATCGAAACCAAGCTGCGCGACCCATGCGTCGTCGTACCACAAGTAACCGTGAATCTCATGGAAGCCATGCGCGGTGGAGAAATACTGCAGCGAGCGCTGTTCGAGTTCGTGAAGCGGATTGATGGCGAAGGTTCGCGCCGTCGTATGCGGCATGGCCGGCACGATGTTGTCGTATCCGATGCGTCGGGCGAGTTCCTCGACCACGTCGGCTTCGATGGAGATGTCGCCCGTGGCGCGGAAGCTGGGAACGGCCACCTCCCATGCCGTGCCACTGCCCGACATTTCGAAGCCCAGTGGAGCAAGGAGTTTTCGCGCTTCCTCCATCGTCATGTCGCGCCCGATGGTGCGTGCCGTGCGCCGGGGATCGATGGTCACGCCAACGGGCCGGGCCGGGTTTGGATACGCATCCGACAATCGGCTCGCGATTTTCATGGCCGGAAACATGGCGCGGGCAAGCTGCACGAACCGCTGGATTCCCAAAACAGTGTTTGCCGGATCGAGTGATTTTTCGAATCGTGCGCTGGCGTCGGAACGCAGGCTCAGCCGAGTGGCGGTGCGACGGATCGTAGCGCCGTTGAAGTTCGCGGATTCGAGCAAGAGTGATTTGGTCGTGTTCGAAACTTCGGTCTCCAGTCCGCCCATCACGCCCGCCAGCGCCACCGACTTGCCCTTGGACTTTATCATTAGGTCAGTCTTGGTGAGCACGCGCTCTACGCCGTCGAGGGTTCTGAACTTCTCGCCTTCAGCCGCCCAGTCAACTTCGATGCGATCGACCTTGGCCGCATCAAAGGCGTGCATCGGCTGACCCAAATCCACCATGAGGTAGTTGGTGAGATCGACCAGCCCGCTGATGGGACGCTGACCGACGTGGCCCAAACGAAGCTGCATCCACAGCGGCGCGGCCTGACTCCCGACGCCTTCGAGGACAATCGCGCTGTACCTTGGACAAGCCTTCGAATCGCCGATCGCGATGCGGATTTCATCTCCTCCCTCCCCCTCCCAGGGAGAGGGTCGGGGTGAGGGTAAAGGTTTTAGCGGCGCGCGAAGAATCGCCGCGATTTCACGGGCGATTCCGTAATGCCCCCAAAGGTCGGGGCGATTGGTGAGCGACTTGTTGTCAACCTCGATCAGCCAGTCGTCGAAGAGTTCGCCGGGTAGCGCGTCGCCGGGCTTAAACTCGTCGGAGAGAAACACGGCTTCTTGCCCGCCCAGCTCGATACCCAGGGAATCGGCGGCCAAGATCATGCCGGTGCTTTGCCGTCCGCCGACCGTTGAAACTCCGATCTGCCCAAGCGATTTCACCGATGCGCCGGGCGGCGCATAGACCACGCGATCGCCAACGCTCAGCTTCGGCGCGGCCGTCACCGTCTCGACGGTCTTTCCCCCGACATCCAGCACAGCCAGCCTCAGATTGCTCGGCCCCAAAACCGGCGATAGCGTTCTTACCGCTGCGGCAATCAGCCCGCGTGCGGCAACATCCAAACGATGTACGCCGTCGACCTCGGCCGTCGTGCGTGTGAACACCTCGGCCAGCGCGACCGGATCAAGGTCCACCGGCAAATCGACGTAATCGCGAATCCAATTGATCGAGATCAACATGCGGAAAAGTTCAAATTTGAAATCTCAAATCTCAAATCGTGTAACCAATTAAGATCAAATTCTATTCTCAATCACGACAACACTGAAGCAATCGATGGCCCCGCGACGCGAACCGGGGAAACGATGGGCCTTAGGTCGCCGCTATTCAAAACACGGATGTCGCGGATGCCGAATTTCATCATGGCCAGGCGCGTGAGGCCCAGACCAAACGCGAAACCGCTCCACTCATCGGGATCGATGCCGCCGGCGCGGAGCACGTTGGGATGCACCATGCCGGCCGGCAGAATCTCCACCCATCCGGAGTGCTTGCAGGTGGGACACTTTTTCCCCCCGCAGATTGCGCAGTTCATGTCGATTTCGATGCCCGGCTCGACGAACGGGAAGAAGCCGGGCCGCACGCGAAGCTTGACCGGGCGGCGCATGACTTCCTCCAGCAGTGTCTTGGCCATGGCGATCAAGTGCGGCAGGCCGATGTCGCGGTCGATCATCAGGCCTTCAACTTGGTGAAACGTATTCTCGTGCGAGGCGTCGATGGTCTCGTAGCGGAAGCACCGGCCCGGTGCGATCACGCGAAGCGGGGCACCGAATTTCTTCATCGCCCGATGCTGCACCGGCGAAGTGTGCGTCCGAAGCACCATTCCGTTGGTCAGCCAAAACGTATCCTGCATGTCGCGGGCCGGGTGCGTTGCGGGGATGTTGAGCGCCTCGAAATTGTTGTACTCGGTTTCCATTTCCGGACCGGCCTCGACGGTGAAGCCCATCCGCTCGAAGAGCCGCTCGATTTCCCATTGCACAGCGGTCACCGGGTGAACGCTGCCCATCGGCCGCGGCGCGGGCGGGAGCGTCGGATCGAATTCTTTGGCGTGCGCGTGTTCGGCCTGGGTCGCCGCCGACTGAATCTCGGCCAGACGGGCATCGAGGATTCCTTTGATGCGCCCCTTGGCTTCGTTGACCAGCTTGCCGACCTGCCCGCGCTCGTCTGCGGGATACTCTTTAATGTTGGCAATCAGCGATCCGAGCGAGCCGGTCTTTCCCAGCACGGACGTGTCCAAGGTGCGCAGCGCATCGGCAGCCATCAGTTGTTGCGCGTTTTGCGCCGTTTGGCTTTCAATCTCGGCAATCCGGGCCTGAAGCTGCTGGAGATCCATACCGCGCTTTGTACACGCCGCCAAGCGGAGGGACAAGCCGCCCGGAACCGTTATTCGCGCTGATCGAGAAGGTCGGCCATGGTCATGGCATCGGTCACTCCCTTGACCGTACCGGTCCCGTCAAAGTAGACGGTGAAAGCCATGGAATCGGAATACCGGAAGGTGCAGCAGAAACCGTGGGGAAGCGACCCGTCCAGGATGCGTTGATCGATGCGGGCACGATCGAAATCAACCTCGTTGCTTGGATCAAATGACTCCACTTCCTCTCCGCCGATGCGTTTCACGTGCCGGTTGATGATGCGGTATTTTCGAGGGTTGTCCGTAATAGCGAAGACCTGGGTGTGCGACATTCCCGGCCCAATTTTGGTCTTGTTGTCCTTGCCTTGAGCGGTCGCGTCGAACGACCCGTACCCGCCGAAGAAGTACATGCCTGCCCAGCCCACTGCCACCAGAACAAGTAACCCGAGAACCACCTTCATGACAGTCTCCTTGAAAAGGACGCACCAGCTTAACCCGACGATGGCCTGGTTCCAAGGAGAATCCGGATCAAAATTTCGGATCAATCGAGCTGTTTGCGGAATCGGCGGAGGCTTAGCGAGAGAATCACCACGCAGCAGCCCGCAAGACCCAGGATATAGGGCACGAGATCGATGGCGTCGGCCCCGCGCAGGATCACGCCGCGAACGATTTCGACAAAGTAGGTGACGGGGAGGATGTAGCCGATGGCCCGGATCGGCGCGATCATTTCCGAACGCGGGAACATGAAGCCCGAAAGAAAAACCGACGGCAGCATGATCAGGAATGCAAGTTGAATCGCTTCCAGTTGGGTCGTGGCAATCGTGGAAATGAGCAGCCCAAGCCCGAGCACCGTGACGATATACAGACCGCTAAGGACCAAAAGCAAGGCGAGACCGCCGTGAATCGGCACTCCGAAAACCACCTGCATGGTGACCAGAATGATGAGCAACTCGCCGAAGGCCATCAGAGCGTAGGGCACGAGCTTGCCCATGAGCAGGCCCATACGCCCCACAGGCGTGACGAAAAGCTGTTCGAGCGTCCCCATTTCGCGTTCACGGACAATCGAGAAGCTCGTAAGGAACAGGAGTACGAGTTGCAGAATAATGGCGATGAGACCCGGAACGAAGAAATGCGAGCTTTCCAGGTTCGGATTGAACAGGAGCCGGGCCCGCACCTCGATAGGGCTTGAAGCCTCGCCGCGCTCATTGCGCGCCGCGGCCACCTGCATCGAGTCGCCAATGGACCGCGCCCGCCCGAACGCCGTCTGCATGGCCAGCAGGTTGACCGTATTCAGCGCGGTGGTGGCCACCTGCGAGTCGCTACCATCAATCCAAAACTGAACCTCGGCTTTTTCGCGCAGGAGCAACCGCTCGGAGTAATCGGCGGGTATGAGAATCCCCGCTTTCGCCCGGCCCGAAGTGATCGCCCGAAAGAACGATTCGGAGTCGGCAGGCCGTTCCACGACTTCAAAAGCCTGCGTATTTTCGAGCGCGTCCACGAGTTCGCGGCTATCCTGCCGCCCGTCGAGATCGAGTACGGCCAACGGGATGTTGTCGATGGTCACGTCAATGGCGAATCCGAAAATCGTGAGTTGAATGACCGGTACCATGAAGGTGAAGAAGACGGTTACGCGGTCGCGGCGAATGTGTGCAAATTCCTTGAGGAAGATGGCCCAAAAGCCCCTCATGACGCCGCTCGCAAGGCCTGCCGCCGGCTCAGTGTGACGAACACGTCCTCGAGCGACGGATGGATGGGCCGGAACGTGGCGTTCCTGTCGCCTGGGGAGATTTGTTGCAATAACGTCTGCGGCGAAAGCCGGTCGTCCAGCAGGATGTGGATGTCCGTGCCGAATAGCGTCGCGTCGCGCACCTCCGGAATGGTCCGCGCCTTGGCCAGCGCCGCCGGCGCCGCCGAGCATGAAAATTCATAGCGAGTAGTGCCAGGGGGTGTCACTTCCGGACCGGCCTTCAGTTCGTCGGGGTCGCCCAGCGCGATCAAACGCGATTGGTAGATATAGCCCACTCGCGTGCAGCGCTCGGCCTCGTCCATGTAGTGCGTGGTGACGAACATCGTGCAGCCCTGGTGCGACAGTTCGAAAAGCAAATCCCAGAGGTCGCGCCGCGCCACCGGATCGATCCCCGCGGTCGGCTCGTCGAGGAACAACACTTCGGGTTCGTGAATGAGCGCGCACGCCAGGGCCAGCCGCTGCTTCCAGCCTCCCGAAAGCTGCGACCCCAACCGGGTCACATACGGTCCGATGCCGGTCAGGGCGATGACCGCCTTCTCTCGCTCCCGCTGTCGGGCCAGCGATAGCCCGTAAATTCTCGCGTAAAAGCGGATGTTTTCGACCACGCTCAAGTCGGCATACAGGCTGAAGCGCTGCGACATGTAGCCGATGCGCTGCTTGATCGCCTCCGACTCCGTGGCAATGTCGTACCCCAGCACCGTGCCGCACCCCGACGTGGGACGCAGAACTCCGCACAGCAATCGAATCAGCGTGGACTTTCCGGCGCCGTTGGGACCCAGCAGCCCAAAAATGCTCGCCTTGGGCACGTCCAGCGTGACCTCGCTCAACGCGGCCACGGCGCCAAAATATCGCGTGAGCTTTTCCGTGCGGATGACCGGCTCGTTCATGGGCCGGTCGCCTCGTCGAACAAAACGTCGCCGGCCATTCCCACGCGGAGCAAATCGCGGCCCTCCTCCAGATAGATCTTCACGCGGAACACCTGCTTGCTGCGCTCCTCCGGGGTTTGAATGTTGCGAGGGGTGAATTCACCGTCGGAGGCCATGTACGATAAGCGGCCCACGAACTTGCGGTCGGGAAATCCGTCGATGCGAACCAGCACCCGCTGCCCGACCTTGACGCGCCCCAGCAACGATTCAGGGACATAGCTGCGAATCCACAGCCGCGACAAATCCAACAGCGTCACCGCCGGGGCCCCCGCCGGAACCAAATCGCCGGGCCGAAGCTCCACGCCTTCCACAACGCAGTCGCACGGCGAGCGAACCGTAAGCTCCTCCATTTGCTTCTTGATCGCCCCCACGCGGGCCTCGGCCGCCGCCACTTGCGCTGCCGCCTTGGCTACGTCCTCGGGGCGAAAACCTGCTTCGAGAAGCCGCAGCGCCTGATCGCCCTCCGCCAGCGCCGCCCGTGCCTCGGCCAGTTCCTCTGAGCGAGTTCCCTCTTCCAACAGAGCGACTTCTTGTTCCGCGGAGGCGACTTCCGACTGGGTCTGCTTTAGCTCGCGCGTGGCCATGTCGTATTCCGTCCGTGCCGCCCGCTCCTGCTCGCGCAAATTCGTGACCCGCGCGTGTTCGGATTGGGCAAGCTCCAGATTCGCCCGGGCGATCTTGAGCCGCTCGCGGGCAATTTCAATTTCCCGCGGACGCGGTCCGGCGGTGAGCCGCTCAAGAACCGATGCGGCCCGGTCCCGGCGTGCACCGGCCTGGGCGATTTCTTCCCTTCGGTAGCCGGCGTGCAGGCGGGCATGCTCTGCCTGGGCGGCCACAAGCTGCGCCTGGGCCTCGGCCAGGCGTTCCTGCCAGTCAAACGCTGCGATGGTGAACAAGGGTGCGCCGATAGTCACGCGCTGACCCTCGTCCACGAGTACGGAGTCCACCCGCCCGCCGATTTGCGACCCGACGCGGACCTCATCGGCCTCCACGAATCCCGAAACGATCAGTAGGGGCTGGCGAGTCTGCTGCCAAAAGAGCCAGCCGATGGCAGCTGCTCCGGCCAGAACAATCAAGATTGCGAATCGGCTTATGTGCACGCACCCATCATACGCGAGCCGCCCACTTTCGTCCGCGCCCGGTCAAAACAGACCCGCGGCCGTGAGGGAGCAGACAGCAAGAGGAGGATATTCGTTTGCAGAATGCCGAAGGACGTCGTGCTCCCGCCTTGGTCGCTCGACCACACCGGGTCCGTGGCACTTCCGGCGGACATTTGGCGGATCTGGTTGGTGCAAACCCAGAGAACATCTGGGCTGGAGGTCGCAACGCCTTCGGCGTTGGGTATGAGCGCAGTCCTTCGGCGGGCCTCTCCTGGGAACAAGTAGAGGCAAATATCCTTAACTCCCTCAGAAATAAATAGTGCTACTTGCCGAGTTCCTGGCTGCGTTTGCAGGCGGCGGCGACGCCTTCGATGATGTGGTCGAAGACTTTGTTTGCGGTCATAGACTCGATGGCCGCCTGGGTGGTGCCACCGGGCGAGGTGACTTTGGCCCGCAGGGTGGCCGGCGGCTCCTGGGTTTCGAGCATCATTCTGGCAGCGCCGAAACAAACCTGCTTAGCAAGGATTTCCGACATTTGCCGCGTCAGGCCCACACGCTCGCCGGCGGCGGTCAGGGCCTCGACGAAGTAATAGAAGTAGGCCGGCCCCGATCCTGACAAGGCGGTAATCGCGTCCATCTGGGATTCGTCTTCGATGACCACGGAACGGCCACCGGCATCAAAAATGCGCTGGGCGCGCAGTAAATCGACTGGCAGCGCGTGCGTTCCCTTGCACACGCCGGCCATGCCCGCCCCAACATGAATGGGAAGATTCGGCATCGCCCGCACTACACGAACGGGCCGGGGCGCGAAGAACGATTCGAGGGTGCGGGTCGATACGCCGGCCATGATGGAGACGATCAGATGCCGCTCGGCGACCAGGTCCGCGACGGATTTCAGCATATCGCTGAATTGCTGAGGCTTGACCGCAAGGATGATAATGTCGCTTTCCGCAACCAGCTTGCGGTTGTCCGCGGTGACGGCGATCTGAAAGCGATCGGCGAACAGTTTTCGGCGTGATTCCGAGGGATCCGATGCGATGATTCGATCGGCGAAGAGAATCGTGTTTCGCAAAATCGCGTGGACGATGCCCTCGGCCGCGTTGCCCGATCCGATCACTCCGATTTCGTATTGTGCCAACATAAGTTTACTTACGATTTCACATCCTGGCAAACTTCGCCAGACCGTGCCACACAGCTTCCATGGCGGCGCTTTGCTTGGCCATGCCCCCCGCCCGCTCGCTGGCGCTCGGGGTTCGGATTGCGGCTCGCAGCAAAACTACATCGACTTAAGATACCCGGATGCTGGAGATTTCGGAATCGGAGGGGGCAGTATTGTTGCGGGTGAAAATTGTCCCCGGAGCCTCTCGCATCAAGTTTCTCGGCGAATGGCAGGGGCGGGCTCGGATTGCCGTGGCCGCACCACCGGAAAAAGGGAAGGCGAACCAAGCCGTCGTCGAGTTTTTCAGCGGCCTCCTGGATATCAATCGCCGACAGATAACCGTCATCACCGGGCACACATCACCCCTGAAAACAATCAGGATCGAAGGGGTCGCCGCAGCCGCCGTACAGGCCGCGTTGCAACCCCGTCGATCCTGATTTGCTACGTTCAAGAGTTCAACGGTTCTAAGAGAAAAAACGAGTCGGTAGTCCCGTCGCGCCGGGATCGCCATCCTCTACTCGCCGAAGACGAAGGCACCTGCGATCATCTCATGTACTTCGATCGTGTTAAGCACGATAAGCGAAGTATTGAAGACGCGGATTCGGCCCAGACGCGCGCCTGCGGCGCTGGGCGTCTGGCCACCGGCGGAATCACTCCCCGTGAGGTCCCAGGACTCGGGCGCAATGGTCTGTTCGATCAGCTCGCGAAGCTTTTTGAGTTTCTCTTCATTTTCCTGTTCGAGCTGTTCGGAGGATTGTGATTTTTGGCCGCTCGAACCGCCTCCCTGGAATACGGACTGTCCGCTGCCGCCACCTTTGCTGCTCGCGTTTTTCTTCAGGTCAATCAGCGGGGCTTCCTGGCCAAAGTTCTCCACGCGGAACAGCATGTCGGTGATGTCGTACACGCGTACATACATGTTGCGCCCGAAATCCTGCTTGGTGGAGATGGTCAGCTTGTTGCCGATGCCTCGGTATTGAAGCTGGCCGTCCTCGGAAAGCTGATCGAGGACTTCATTCAAAACGTCGGCGATGGTGGTGTTGTTGAGCTGAAGGTCGATGGTGTTCTCGCGGGTCACGCTTTCGATGCCCAGCGGAACCCATTTGGGGACGACGTTGACTCGACCCTCGCCCTGGTCCTTAACCCAGTCGAGCACTTCCTCAAACGTTGCGGCGTTCCAGTTTACGGATGCCACGCGCTGGCGAAGCAAATCCCCGGCGGCTTCGCGCGAGCCGACGGTGAAATCCGGAAGCTTCACTTCCTTTGTGGTTTCCACCTTGGTCTCGCGGACCACGGCTTCCTTTTTTTCCTGTGCCCACGCGGAGGCCCCAACTCCAAGAATGGTTGCGATCCCCGTCAGCCAGAACCTGTTGTTCATTTTCGTCATCCTTTCGAACACATTGCCGGGAGGCAATTCGGACGCCGTAGTGACCCACTTTCCGTCGGACGGCCGCGCGGCCGCCGCTTCAACGGCGTTACCGGGAAGGTCCACCCACAGTATAGACACCCATATTATCGTCCGCCAGTGCCGGCAACTAGAAACTGGAGACCAGGGTCTGTGACAGACTTGGCGGTGTGGGAATCCACACCCCAGGCGCTAAGCGGACAGAGTTAGAGCTGGTTCCAGAGGAGTTTTGGCCCTGTTTTTGCTTTCTTCGAATACTTCGGCCGCGTTATAGCTGGATCGCACAAACGGTCCTGCGGCCACACTTACGAACCCCAAGCTCCGTGCGTAGGCGGCCAAATCGTCAAATTCATCGGGCCTGTAATAGCGCGCCACTGGAGCGTGGCGGTCCAGCGTCGGTTGGAGGTACTGGCCCGCGGTCAGGACATCGCAGCCGACGGATCGAAGGTCGCGGAAGGCCTGGTGGATCTCTTCGGCCGTTTCACCAAGACCGACCATAAGGCCTGATTTCGTAAGGATTTGCGGTGCGATTTCCTTCGCGATTCGAAGCACGTCGAGGGATCGGCGGTACTTTCCCTGGGGCCGGTATTGGGGGGTTAGCCTCTCGACCATTTCGAGATTGTGGTTGTATAGCTCAGGAG
>CXWL01002822.1_pt1 | contig 48643 bp, 39 predicted proteins | sample 590931 | NCBI WGS metagenome assembly CXWL01 (sample SAMEA3498368, study PRJEB10139) | groundwater metagenome | biome: water well; material: biofilm material | place: Germany | collected 2015-04-27 | reverse complement strand
CCTACGGTTCATTCGTTCGTCCACGCGGTAGGGGCGGGTCTGTGACCCGCCCCCGTTCACAGTCTTACAACGTCCCCGACAATCCCAGCGTGTAGCTCCGGCCCGGGGAACGGTCGTTGGCGGCGTCGGCCGAGGCGAAGTACAGTTCATCGGCCGCGTTGCGGACGATCATTCGGAGCTCGAGCTTCTCGTTCAAGTGGTAGCCGGCACCGAGATCGAGCAGCCCGTAGTCGTCCCGCGAAGTCTCGATCGGTCCCGGGTCGTCCTTCTCGGCGACCAGGGTGACGCGGGCGAAGGCGTATCCGCGCGGGTGACTCCAGCGGGCGGTGATCCAGCCGTTCAGGGGGCTGACTTCGTCGAGGTTCGCGCCACCGTCGGTTTCGCCCTCCGAGTAGGCCGCTCCGAGCTCGCCGCTCCAGTGGTCACCGAACCGGGTTTGGGATTCGACCTCGAGGCCTTGAATCGTCGATTCGCCACGGTTCCGGAAGTTGAAGTCGGTGCCGGTCTGGAAGCGCTCCACGAGGTCGTCGATCTGGTAGTGGTAGCCGTAAATCGCGAGCGCCGTGCTGCGTCGGCCCCAGCGCAGGGCGAGGTCGAGCTGCTGGCTGGTCTCGGGCTCGAGATCCGGGTTGCCGATCACGAAGCCGCGGCCCGAGGGGCCACGGAAGTAGCGGTCCGACAGGGTCGGCACGCGAAACCCGCGGGCTGCCTGGGCGGTCGCCGTCCAACCCTCTCCGAGCGTGGCGGACAGCGCCAGATTGCCCGAGAGCGCGGACTCGGTCCGCGACTGGTCACCGAAGAAGCCGCCCGTGTTCTTGGTGTCGACCTGATCGCCGCGCAGACCGAGGCCGAGGGTCAGCCGGTCGGTGAGCGGCCGGGTCCAGGTCGAGAACACGCCCGCGGAGGTCTGGCGAGCGTCCTCGATGGCGACCTGGGGTGAGCGGCGCACGATGGTGCTGCCGTCAGCCGCGAAGTCGGTACGGTCCGTCAGGGCCTCGAGATCGAAGCGCGAGTAGACGTCGACCCCCATCTGCAGTCGGCCACCCGCCACGGGGCGAGCGCCGACCATCCGGATCGAGGCGTCCTTGGCGCGCGTGTCGGCGGTGTCGATTCGGCGGTTGCTGGTCGCCGTGGGCGAGCGATCACGGTCGAGCACGAGGTCGTAGCGTCCCGCGAACAGAGTCGCCTCGAGGCTCTCCCAGCCGTGGCCGGGGACTCCGAGCCAGTTGGCCGAAAAGCGGTCCGAGACCTCCTCGGGGTAGTAGGAGCGGATGCTCCGGGAATCGATGTCGGGCTTCCCCAGGTCTTCCGCGCGGTCGAAGGACAAGCCGAGGCGCAGCCGGCCCTGTCCAACCGGGCGGACCCAGCGGACGGCGCCACTCTGGCTCAGGTAGCGCGAGTTGAAGATGTCTTCGCCGTCGCCGGCCTGACTGTCGTCGGCATCCCGGTGAGAGAGGTCGACGAGCAGCGCCCCGGCGGTGCCCAGATCGGCAGAGACTCCCAGGTAGGCGGCCTGTTCGTCGAGGCCGCCCATTCCCGCGTCGAGGGCGTAGCGCAGGGCGAAGCGGCCCGGCTCCGGGTCCCGCGTGACGGCGTTGATCACGCCGCCGAAGGCGTCCGAGCCGTAGACCACCGAGCCGGGGCCGCGCAGGACATCGACCGACGACAGCGCGGAGGGATCGAGGAAGCTGGCCGACGGACCGGCCCGGCGCTCCGCCGTTACCCGCGCACCGTCGATCAAGATCAGCGTGCGGCCCCGAGCCAGGCCCCGCAGGGCGGGCACCGCGTCCGCACCACTGTCGAGCTTGGCCGCACCCGCCACCGATTCGAGGACTTCGACGAGGCGGCGCGGCGCGCGCTGGTCGATTTCCTCGCGTGCCACCACCACCGCGGCGCTGGCCGGCAGCACTTCCAAGGACGGCGCAATGCCCGCCACGACGGTCAGGCTGTCGCGCGCGGCGGCGGGCACCAGGAGCTCCACCGCCTGCCCTTCGGCGGGCAATTCGGTCACCTCGATGGGCGCCGACAGGGCACCCTCGGGGCTGGTGGCGATGAGAGTGAAGGGCGGCGTGGGCGCAGGGTCGAGCACGAAGCGGCCGTCGGCGTCGCACGGCGCGCTCGCCGGTCGGCCGACCACCGAAACGATGTAGTTCGCCGCTGGCTGGCCTTCACGGAGCACGAGCCGGGCGGAATAGGAGCCCGCGGCAACGGCCGAGCTCGCGGCCACCCCGAGAATCATCAGAAACGCCGCGACCCTCGGGCACGGCAGCTTGAAGCAAGGTTCCATCACGATCTCCTCGATCGAGAAAACGGGTTTCTCTCCCGCGCTGGACCATCGATGGCCGGCGCGGAGCGCTGGGGAACACGTTGAGCGGTTGCGCGGTCACCCCGCGCCGGCTCAACGGTTCGCGCGTCGCAAGAGGAGGAGGAGCGCCACGCCCGGTTCGGGGGGGATGGGAATCAGGAGGCGTGGCCGGGGCACCACGGAGGTGCCCGCAGTGAGACGGGTGTCGACCAGCGGTGGGTCGACCGGTCGGCGGGGCGGAATCGTGGCCCCAAGCTCGAGCGCTCCCGGTGTAAAGGTGGTCCGGAGGGCGGGCTCGGGCCGGGCGGCGACTTCGCGCCAGCTGGAGCCGTCGCGTGCGCCTTCGATCCAACGCGTGACGCCCGGCAATCCGGGCCGGGCCGCCTCGCCTCGCACCCGGGTCCATTCCGCGGGCGAGAACAGCGCCGGGAACGCGGAAGCCACGAGCGAGAACGTCCCACCCAGCTCGGCCCCCACCTCCTCCCGCTCGTCGCCCACGCGGAGCAGGAAGCGAGCCGTGGAGGAAGGTGTTTCGGGCAGGCGGACGGTGACCCGGCGGCGGTCGAGGTCGAGGTGGGGGGTCAAGCGCACCGGGTAGGTCCGGCCATCGTCGAGCGAGAGGAAGACTTCCCACTCCGTGGCCCCGGCGGGCGCCGCGAAGGCGAAGTCCCAAGCCAGGCCGACCGTTCCCCCCGCCGGCAGCTCCGCCCCCGGTTCGGGCGAGAGCAGACGAACCCGCAGGGCCTCGGCCCGGGCCGCCGGAGCGAGCGCGAGCAAGGCGGCCACCGAGAGGGCCAGGGGGAGTTTCACGACTCGGCATTCTGGGCCAAAGTCGACGCGAAGGCTAGGGGACGGCGCCCCTCGCGATATCCTCCCCGGGGCCGGCATCCGCCGGCCGACCACCACGAGGAGTTGTTCCATGACCGACGGGGCCCCGCGCGCCGAGCTCGCCATCAACACGCTGCGCTTCCTGGCGGTGGACATGGTGGAGCGCGCCAAGTCCGGACATCCGGGGGCGCCTCTCGGTCAGGCCGCGCTGGCCTACACCCTGTGGACCGGCTTCCTGCGTCACGATCCGGCGGATCCGACCTGGCCCGGCCGCGACCGCTTCGTGCTCTCCTGCGGCCACGCCTCGGCTCTGCTCTATGGCCTGCTCCACCTGGCCGGCTTCGATCTGCCGCTCGCCGAGCTCGAGCGCTTTCGCCAGCTCGGATCGAAGACTCCCGGTCACCCCGAATACGGCCACACAGCGGGCGTCGAGACCACCACCGGCCCCCTGGGCCAGGGCCTTGCCACGGCGGTGGGCATGGCGGTGGCCCGGCGCATGCTGGCCGATCGCTACGACCGCGACCGGTTTCAGCTCTTCGACTACCGGATCTGGGTGATCGCATCCGACGGCGACTTGATGGAGGGCGTGGCGGCCGAGGCCTCGTCCCTGGCCGGGCACCTCGCGCTGTCGTCGCTCAAGGTGTTCTACGACGACAACCGCATCACCATCGACGGCGCTACCGACCTCGCCTTCACCGAGGACGTGGGCAAGCGCTACGAGGCCTACGGTTGGCGGGTGCTGCGGGTGGCCGACGGCAACGATCTCGCGGAGCTCGAGGCCGCCGCCCGCGCGGCGGAGGCCGAGTACGAGCGGCCCACCCTGGTCGTCGTCCGCACCCACATCGGCTACGGTAGTCCCAACCGGCAGGACACCTCGAAGGCCCACGGCGAGCCCTTGGGAGCGGAGGAGGCCGGCCTCACCAAAGACGCTTTGGGCTGGCCCCGCGAACCCGCGTTCTACGTGCCCGAAGAGGCGCGGGACGCCTTTCGGCCGGCGGCCCGGCGCGGAGCCGAGGCCTCCCGGGCCTGGCGGGCCGAGCGGGCGCGCTTCTCGGTCGAGAACCCGGCTCTCGGTGACGAGCTCGAGCGGCGACTCCGGGGCGAGTTACCCGCGCACTGGGAGGCCGCCTTGCCGAGCTTCGCGCTCGACGAAAAGCTCGCCACCCGGGCCGCCTCGGGCCGGGTACTGAACGCCCTCGCCTCGGCCTTGCCCGAGCTGGTCGGCGGCTCGGCAGATCTCGCGGGCTCCAACAACACCTCGGTCAAGGGCGGCGGCGACTTCCAGGCCGGCTCCGACGGGCGCAACCTCTACTTCGGGGTACGCGAGCACGCCATGGGGGCAGTTTTGAACGGGATGGCGCTCTCCGGGATGTTTCGGCCCTACGGGGGGACGTTCCTGATCTTCTCGGACTTCCTGCGCCCGGCCCTGCGCCTGGCCGCCTTGATGGGCCTGCCGGCGATCTACGTCTTCACCCACGACTCGGTGTTCCTCGGGGAGGACGGCCCCACACACCAGCCGATCGAGCAGCTCCTCGCCCTGCGCGCCATCCCCAACGTCACCGTGCTCCGCCCGGCGGACGCCCGCGAGACGGCCGCGGCCTGGCGGGTCGCGCTCGGCCGCGGCCACGGTCCCACGGTGCTCGCGCTGACTCGCCAGGCGCTCCCCACCCTCGACCTCGACGAGGAGACGGTGTACGCGGGCGTGGCCCGCGGCGCCCACGTGGTGGCGGACTGGTCCGCCGATTGGCCGGTCGCGGAGCGGGTCCTGCTCCTCGCCACCGGTTCCGAGGTCGCCCTCGCCCTCGACGCCAAGCGGGCCGCGGGCGACGCGGGCAAGGCCTGGCGGGTAGTTTCCTTTCCCGCCTGGGATCTCTTCGCGGCCCAGGAAGCGGCCTACCAGGACGAGATCCTGCCGCCCGCGGTGACCCGGCGGCTGGCTCTCGAGGCCGGTGTCACCCTGGGCTGGTCGCGCTGGGTAGGTCCCACGGGCGACGTGCTGGGGATCGATGGCTTCGGCGCCTCGGGCTCCCAGGCCGATCTCGCGCGCCATTTCGGCTTCACGGTCGAAGAGGTGCTCCGGCGCGTTGCAGTTCTCCCTCGCGGCTAGCCTGGCCCCCATTCACAAAATTTGAGGCACTTCGAAGTCTCGCCCAGCCGCTCCCTCGACACCTTGTGAAGTAAATGAGGGTGGGTCTCGAACCGAGACCATTTCTTACCTCTCGGGTACAGGAGCCGGGTAAATGACACGTCGAGACGTGACGGAGAAGGACTATCTCGTCCTCGGGGCCGGACCCGCGGGACTCCAAATGTCGTACTTCCTGGCTCGGGCCGGTCGCAGCTACGCGACGCTCGAGGCAGGGGAGAGTCCGGGTACGTTCTTCCGCAAGTTCCCCCGACACCGCCAGCTGATCTCGATCAACAAGATCCACACTGGATTCTCGGATCCGGAGGTCAACCTCCGTTTCGACTGGAACTCGCTCCTCGAAGACGAAGTCGAGCCCAGGTTCGGCGCCTTTTCCGAGGACTACTTCCCGCAGGCCGACCGGCTGGTCGAGTACCTGGGCGATTACGCACGGCGGAACGGACTCGAGGTCTACACGGGACAGCGCGCCGCGCGAATCAGCCGTCCCGAACCGGGAGGCCCCTTCGAGGTCGAAACCGCACGGGGCGACTGTTTCCGTGCCCCCTGCCTGTTCGTCGCCACCGGTTTCACGCGGGAGAACCTGCCGCCCATCCCCGGCCTCGAGCTGGCCGACAGCTACGGCGAAGTCTCCCTCGACCGTCGCGAGTTCGCCGGCCTGCGGGTGCTGATCGTGGGCAAGGGTAATTCGGCCTTCGAAACCGCGGACCACCTGATTCCCGCGGCCGCCTTGATCCACGTGGCCAGCCCGCATTCGATCCGCTTCGCCTGGAAGACTCACTTCGTGGGCCACCTGCGGGCGGTCAACAACAACTTTCTCGACACCTACCAGCTGAAGAGCCAGAACGCCGTGCTCGACGCCTCCGTGGAGCGCATCGAACGGGAGTCGGGCCAGGGTCCCTTCCGGGTGCTGCTGCGCTACGGCCACGCCCAGGGCGAGCTCGAGGAGCTGGTCTACGACCGGGTCATCGCCTGCACCGGCTTCCGCTTCGACGCCTCGATCTTCGAGCCTTCTTGCCGACCCGCGCTGGTGATCGATGACCGCTTCCCCGCCCAGACCAGTGCCTGGGAGGCGGTCAACGTTCCCGGGCTGCACTTCCTGGGCACCTTGACCCAGGTGCGCGACTTCAAGAAGACCACCTCGGGCTTCATCCACGGCTTTCGCTACAACATTCGGGCGCTCCACAGAATGCTCGAGGAGCGCCACCATGGCCGTCCTTGGCCGCGCCGAACCGTTGCCGCCGAACCTCGGGCGGCCGCCCGCGCGTTGCTCGAGCGGATCAACCGCACCTCCGCCCTGTGGCAGCAGTTCGGCTTCCTGGGTGATGTCCTGGCCCACGACTGGACCACCGGCGAGCTCGTCCACTTCGAAGAGATGCCGGTGGCCCACGTGCACGACACGGCCTTCCGCCATCACCCGGACTTCTTCGTGCTCACCCTCGAGTTCGGCCCTGCCGAGGGGGACCCTTTCGCCCTCGAGCGTTTTCCCGATCCCGCCCAGGCCGACCGCAGCGTCTTCCTCCACCCCGTCCTCCGCCACTTCGTGGGCGGCCGCAAGGTCTCGGAGCATCATCTGCTCGAGAACCTGCTGGGCGAATGGCGGGACCAGGGGCTCCACGAGCGCCCCCTGCGGGCCTACCTCGAAGCGGAGCTCGAGGCCTCCGCTGGCGGCGCGCCCGAATTGGAGGAGTCGGAGGTGCTGGTGGGCTGAGCCACCGGCCGGCTACGCAGTCGGCGGACGTGAACGGTCTCCGGCAGGTGTCCCCAGGTGCGGACGGTAGAAAGACGGCTCGGGGGGAGGAACCCCAGGGCCTGAGCGTGGACCGGGTCGAACGGCACCGGCCGCGTCGCCCGCTCGGCGTCGGCAAGGGCGAGCCAGGCCTCGACCCGTTCCGCGGTGGGAACGTCGAGGCGTCGCGGTGTCTGAGGTTCGAGTCGAGTGGTCAGTCGGCCGGTCGAAACGAACAGCAGCAGCGCGAATCCCGCGGCGAAAAGCCGCGGCGAGCGGCCCGCTCGCGTGGCCAGCAGACCCAGCCCGGCCCCAACCGCCGCCGCGGCGAGCGCGAAGACCGGCAGAAGGAAGCGCGCAGCGGCGAAGAAGTAGCCGCTGTAGAAGGCCAGCTGGAAGGCGAGCCAGAGCGCCAAAGCCACCCACAGGCCGGGCACTCCCGCCTCGAGCCGTTGGCGCGCCTTGCGGCGCAGCCCGAGCCCCGCGATCAGCACGAGCCCGACGCCGGGCCACACTGGCCCCGCGCTACCGTGGAGCGGCAGGCCCGGCAGACCAAAGGCTGAACGGACCACGTACTCCAGGTTTCCGATGATCCCGTCGGAGGCGGAGCGCGGCGCGAGCGGATCGCCGCGCAGGGCGTAGTCCAACGACCAGAGTCCGCCGAGCGTGTCGTACCGTTCCGGCACCCAGAAGGCATAACCGTCCCAGGGCCAGATCGGCAAACCGGAGTGCAGCAGGAGGCCGACGACCAGGCCGGAGACGACGAGCACGCCGAGAACGGCGCCGAGAATGGGTCGCATTCCTGAGCGAGATCGGCCGGCACGGAGGCCGGCCGCGACGCGCATCGAGGGTGTGGAAGCGTCCGCCTCGGTGCCCGTCAAACCCCTGGGCTCCGTGTAGCGGCCGGCCTCCGTGCCGGCCGTTCCTCGCCACCAGGCGACGCCCAACGGGCCGAGTACCAACGCGGCGGGCAGGGCCACCACCGGGCGGATCGCCAGGGTCATCGCCCAGGATGCGCCAGCGAAGGCAGCGACGGCGAGGGACGGTGCTTGGGCGGCCCGGAGGGCCAGGCCGAGGGCGATCAGGAGAAACAGCGTGGCCGGCTCGTCCGACAATACCGCCCGGCCCACCGCCACGGCGGCCGGAGCGAGAGCCCACAGGGTGCCGGCCACGGCAAAGGCGCCGAGCTCCGCCGCGGGATGTCCCGGCCGGAGCCGGCGGACGGCGCCCGCCGCGAGCACGCCGACAACCACCGCGAGGGCGGCACCGAAGAGTCCGGAGACCCGCCAAAGGGACTCCGGCGGCACTCCGATGGCGAGCGCCGGGGCGAGCAGCAGCGAGAAACCGGGCGGGTAACGGGGACGCACCCGCTCCGATCCGACCTGCAGAAAATAGCGGCCGTCTTGAACGATCGCCTGCGCGCCCGCAACGTACTCGAGGGCGTCCGGCCGCGGGCCGAGGGCCGCGGCGGGTTCCGTGTGGGGCCGCGCCTCGCGGGCGCCGAGGGCGAGCAGAAAGACCCCGGCTGCGAGGGCTGCCCGGATCGGACCCACTGCCATGGTGGCCCGCGTCAGTGAGCGTCGCCGGCGAAACGCTTCTCGCCGGCCTCCACCGCCACATCCAGCTGGTTACCCGGTGGGGGCAAAGGGCACGTGGCGAAGGGCGTGAAAACGCAGGGCGGGTTGTAGGCCCGATTGAAGTCGAGGATCACCCTGCCATCGGCGTCGGGCGGATCGGCGTAGAGGAACCGGCCCCCCCCGTAAGTCGCCTTGCCGTTGGTGAGATCCCCGAAGATCACGAACAGTTGATCGTCTCCCTCTTCGATCACCGGATCGAGGCGAAAGGTGCGGCCGGCTCGCTCGAACACCAGCGTTCCGGGAGACGGCATGTCGCTGACCTGGCCGAGCACGTTGGGCACCTTGATGGACTTGGGCGGATCGCTCTTCTCGATCCGGGCCTCGAGGCGCCAGCCGGCGTCCACGGCGAAGTAGTCGAGGCCCTTGAAGGCCATGAGCGCCGAGCTCTCGGAGTCGCGCAGCCGCAGGCCGATCTTGCCGCCGCGGTCGATGGCGAAGAAATGCAGCGAGCCCACGTCGACCACCGTCGGCGGGCCATCGGCGTCGGTGGCCAGCTCGGTCGTCCCCACGGCTTCGCCTTCGACCCGGACACCTGCACGGGGTGCGGGCCGAAGAGTCAGTCGGTCGCCCTCCAGGCGGATCGTGCCGACCCGGTCCGGTGCCTTCGGAGGAAAGACGTGGGTGCTCGAGGGATCACTCCCGAGCGTCGCTTCGCCGGGCTTGAGCCAGTAGAGGCCGACCAACGTCAGCCAGCTGTCCGGTTGCTCGAGGCCGGCTTTGCGCTCGGCGCGCCAGGCGAGGACGTCGACTTCGAGCTCGGGGTCGTGAACGGGGGCGGGCGCCGATGCGGGCACCCGCACGGATTCGCCCCGGGGCCCGCAGGCCACGAGAGCGAGAAGGAGCATCGGGCCGATGCGCCGGATCATTCCGGCAGCTTGTCGAGGTCGATCTGCTCGGAGAGCCGCGCGAGGCAGCGGCTGGCCAGCTTGCGAACACTCGACGTGCAGTAACCCAAACGCTCGGCCACCTCGGACGAGCTGTGGCCGAGCACATAGCGCATCCGCAGCAAATCGCGGTGCCGGCTCGGCAGGTTCTCGATCATGGAGTCGAGATCCCAACGCAGGTGCTGGCGCTCCTGGGGCGGTGCCTCGGGCTCACTGAGCCCTTCGAGTACGCCGATGTCCATGGCCGTGCACAGATTGCCGCGGCGCTTGCGCCAGTAGATGAGGCAGCGGTTCTTGAGCGTGACGATGAGCCACGCTTCCGGGTTCTTGATCCGCTCCCATTTGAGGACGGTGGCGAGGAGGGCTTCCTGGAGGATGTCCTCTGCGTCGTCGGCCGGGATCTGGTAGCGATAGAGAATCTGCTTCAGCCGGGGCCGAAGCCGCTCGAGCAGGGCGTCGAAGGATTCCTCGACTACGGGTTGATCGATCGCCGACATCTCATTCTCCGCCGAAGACTTGGGGGCTCAGCCTATCGCAACGGCCGGCGCCGGGGAAGCAGGGCAACCGCCGACGGAACCGACACGAGCAGAAGCCCCAAAACGCCTCCTTCATCGACGGCTCGCCCGAGCCGTCTCGACAGCTCGCATGCTCCCAGTGACTTCGGGTCGCTCGTGTTCGGGCGCCCTTGGTCCTCAGCGCAGAGAAAGCTATTCCTATGTTACTCCAAGGGGGGCCACCCGAGACAGCCCTCGCCGAAGAAAATCCGTTGCCAACAGACTTCAGAAGAAGCCCAGCTCGAGACGGGCCGCCTCGGACATCATGCTCGGGTTCCAGGCCGGGTCCCACACCAGCTCGACCTCGGCCGATCCGACTCCCGGCACCGCGGCCACCTTCTGCTCCACCTCACCGGGCAGAGAGCCCGCCACCGGGCAGGCCGGCGAGGTGAGGGTCATCTTGATCTTGGCGTGCTGATTGTCTCGATCGATGGCGATGTCGTAGACCAGTCCGAGCTCGTAGATGTCGACCGGGATTTCCGGGTCGTACACCGTGCGCAGCGCGGCTACGATCTGGGACTCGAGCTCCGAAGCGGGCTTCGCCTCCGGCGGGGTGGTTTCTTCGACGGTCATGAAGGCTCCTTCTCTTTCGCCGCCTCGATGGCGGAGAGCAGGGTGTGCCAGGCGAGGGTCGCGCACTTCACCCGCATGGGGTAGTCGCGGACGCCACGGAAGATCGCGAGCTTGCCGAGGTCTTCGCCGTCGCCGCCGGATTCGGTCGTCACCAGCCGGCGGAAACGCTCGGCCAGCTGCCGCGCCTCCGCGGTGTCCTTGCCGGTCACCGCTTCGGTCATGAGCGACGCCGACGCCTGAGAGATCGCGCAACCACGGCCCATGAACGCGGCGTCCGCGATGCGCTCGCCATCGAAGGCCACGTACACCGTCACCGCATCGCCACACAGCGGATTGTCGCCCTCGGCGACCGCCGCGGGCGCCGGGAGCTCCCGGCGGTTGCGGGGGTGGCGGCTGTGGTCGAGCAGGACCTCCTGGTATAGATCGGCGAGCTCCGTCATAGGGGACCATTCTAGTCCCAATCGCGAGCGGGGGCTCGATGTCGTCCCCGCAAGAAGCTCCGAACCGGAGGGTTCCAGGCGACCGGAGGAACCCTCTCGATGCGCAGGATCGTCGCCACCGCCCTCACTCTCGCCGCCCTCGGGGCGCCTTCCACGTCCGCCCAACCAGCCGTCGTCAACTGGGAAAGCCCTCACGTCCACCCCCTCGAGCTGACCCCGGACGGCATGCTTCTGCTCGCGGTCAACACCGTCGATGCCCGGCTCGAGGTGTTCGACGTCGCCTCCGGCGCCCCCACGGCCGTGGCTTCGGTCCCCGTGGGGCTGGACCCGGTTTCGGTACGAGCCCGAAGCGCCACCGAAGCCTGGGTGGTCAATAGGGTCTCGGATTCGATCAGCGTCGTCGACCTGTCGACGTTCCACGTCAAGCGCACGCTTCCGCTCCGGGACGAGCCGGCGGACGTGGTGTTCGCCGGGACTCCCGAACGGGCCTTCGTATCCTCCGAAGGGACGAACGAGATCCTGGTCTTCGACCCCGCCAACCTCGGTGCCGTGCCGATCGCGATCGCCGTCGGCGGGCTCGCTCCTCGGGCGCTGGCGGTGTCCGCGGACCGCGGCCAGGTTTTCGCGGCGATCTTCCTGTCGGGCAACGCCACCACCATCCTCGGCGGCGGTCGTCTCAACAACATGGGCGCCGTGCCGAACGTGGTTTCGGACCCGCTCGGCCCCTACGGTGGAACGAATCCACCGCCCAACTCGGGCATCGACTTCACGCCGCCGCTGCGTTCGGAGTACGAGCCCACGGGCGCCACGCCCGCTCCGCCGGTGGGCCTCATCGTGCGCCAGCGCTTCACCGATGGTCGCTGGCTCGACGACAACGTGGGCAACTGGACGCCCTTCGTCAGCGGCGCCCAGTCCCAGCGCTCGGGCCGGCTGCGGAACTGGAACCTGCCGGACCGCGACGTGGCCATCATCGACACCGCGACCCTCGCCGTCACCCACGCCCAGCACCTCATGAACCTGGTCATGGGTCTGGCGGTCCACCCGACCACCGGCCGGGTGACCGTGGTCGGCACCGAGGCGACCAACGAGATTCGGTTCGAGCCCAACGTCAAGAGCCGCTTCGTCCGGGTGGAGCTGGCCCGATTCCACCCCGCCACCCCCACCCTGACCACCATCACGGACCTGAACGCCTCGCACCTCGACTACTCGGACGCCCAGGTCGCCGCCCAGGCCGAGCCGGGCACGGCGGATCCGACGTTACGGGCAAAGTCCCTGGGCGACCCGCGGGCGATCCTGTGGACCGCGGACGGCAGTCGCGGCTACGTCGCGGGCCTGGGCTCGAACAATGTGATCGTGATCGACGAGCTCGGCCAGCGCCTGCCGCTTTTCGGCAACCCGAACGCCACCAGTTTCGAGGTCGGCCAAGGTCCCACCGGCCTCGCCCTCGACAGCGCCCGCCAACGCCTCTACGTCCTGAACCGATTCGCCGGCTCGATTTCCGCGGTGGATACGACGACGGAATCGGTCGTCACCAGCCGCTCGCTCTACGACCCGTCCCCCGCCGTGTGGCGAGCGGGTCGCCGGCACCTCTACGACACGCGCGCAACCTCCGGCCTGGGTCAGGCCTCCTGCGCGTCGTGTCATGTCGATGGCCGCATGGACCGGCTCGCCTGGGATCTGGGCAATCCGGCCGGGGACGTGAAGGCGGTGGACGGCGCCGTTCACAACCTCAACAACGGCCAGCAGAGTCCCGCGCCCTTCACGGACTTCCATCCCATGAAGGGACCCATGACCACCCAGACGCTTCAGGACATCATCGGCAAGGAGCCCCACCACTGGCGAGGAGACAAGAACGGCATCGAAGAGTTCAACGGCGCGTTTCGCGGCCTGCTCGGCGACGATCTCGAGCTGACCGAGACAGAGATGCAGGAATTCGAGGACTTCTTGGCCTCGGTGCGCTTCCCGCCGAACCCCTACCGGCCGATCGACAACACGCTGCCCGCGCTCCTGCCGTTGCCCGGCCATTTCGCCACCGGCCGCTTCGCCAACCAAGGCGGGCTCGCCGCCGGTGCACCGCTTCCCGCCGGCAACGCGCAGAATGGCCTCGCGATCTACCGGCCGCCGCGCCTGCTCGACGCGGGTGCCCGGGCGTGCTCGGGCTGCCACAGTCTGCCGACCGGGGCGGGCGGGGACGTGACGCTTCTGAACGGCGTGTTCCTGCCGATCCCCGCGGGGCCCCTCGGCGAGGCGCACCTCCAACTGGTTGCGACCGATGGCTCGACCAACCGGACCATGAAGACGCCGCACCTGCGGAACCAGTACCAGAAGGTGGGCATGGAGCTGACCCAGATCGAGAACCTGGCGGGCTTCGGCTTCAGCCACGACGGCTCCGCGGATTCGCTCGCGCGGTTCCTATCGGGGTTCACGGTTCAGAACGATCAGGAGATCGCGGACCTCGTGGCTCTGATGCTGGCGTTCTCGGGCTCCGACCTGCCGACCGGTTCCTTCGACCCGCTCGATGGCGAGCCGCCCGGCCCCGAGAGCCTGGACACCCACGCCGCGGTGGGCCGCGGAGTGACCTTCGACGGCACCAACAACGCCGATCCGGCGGCCCTGGCACTGCTCACCGACCTGCGGACCCTCGCCGACGCCGGGGCCATCGAGCTCGTCGCCCGCGCCCGTGCGGCCGGGCTTCCCCGAGGCTACCGGTACACCAGCGCCGGAGGCCTTCAATCCGACCGCGCCGCCGAGTCGACCACCGTCGACGCCCTCCGCACGGCCGCCGCGCCCGGCACCGAAGTCACCTTCCTCGCCGTCCCCACCGGAACCGCCCAGCGCCTCGCCCTCGATCGCGACGCCGACGGATTCCTCGACCGCGACGAGCTCGACGCCTGCTCCGACCCCGCCAACGCCGCCAGCCTGCCGCCCGTCGGTGGCTGCTCGATGTTCAGCGATGGCTTCGAAAGTGGCGGCACGGAGGCGTGGAGCTTGGTGAGCGGCGGTTGAGTAGGGAGGAGGATGCCGTCGACCAGGGGTGGATAGACGGAGCACTGGTCGCCGCTCGAGACGATCAGGTCCGGGATCAGCTCGGCGTCGTAGGTGCCGTAGACCTAGAAAGGTCCGACGGAATCAAGGGCGCGCCGGGAGCCCCGGAAGCGGCTCGGACGTAGAATGACGCCATGCCCGCGGCCCTTCCCCTGCTCGAACCCGAGCCCCGGCGCGATCCAGAAGTCCAGCGCAAGATGGCCGAGCTGTTGGATCTCTTCGATACCAGCCTGCTCATCATGCGCCAGAACCTCCGGCGCAAGTTCCCAACAGCGCCGGGTGAGGAAATCGACGCGCGGCTTTTGGCTTGGCTGCAGAAACGGGAGTACCGGGGGTGAGCGAGCTGGGCGCGGCCCTCGCCCGGATCAGCACCGACCTGCGGATCTTGGGCGCCCGCTGGGCCGTGGTGGGCGGACTGGCTCTCGCCGTGCGGGCCGAGCCACGACAGACCAGGGACATAGACATCGCAATCGCGGTCGACCACGATCGCGAAGCCGAGGACTTGATCCGGAACCTCCGCGACCGGGGCTATCGCGACAACCCCGACGGCGCATTGATCGAACAGACCGATGTGGGCCGGCTCGCAACCTGTCGCCTGATCAGTCCGAGCGGCGTGGTCATCGACCTGATGTTCGCCTCCTCGGGGATCGAGCCGGAGATCGTGGCCGGCGCAGAGCGGCTCGAGGTGTTGCCTGGTGTCTCCGCCGCGGTGATTCAACGCGGGCACCTGCTGGCACTGAAGGTCTTGGCCGGAAGGCTTCAGGACCAGGCGGACGCGGTGAGGCTCCTCGCAGAAGCAACGGAACAGGACCGCGACCTCGCGGCTCAAGCCCTGGGACTGATCTCGGGGCGGGGGTTCGGGCGGGGGAAGGATCTACAGGCCGAGCTCGCGAAGTTGTTGCGGTTCGATCGAGGCGGCAGAGCAGAGACGTCATTCTAGAAACGCGATGTGTTCCCCGAACCTGCTTACCACCTGCCACCGGCCAACCGCCGAGTCCGAGCGCTCATGGATGTTTCCGAGATGATGTTCTCTCGCCCAGTCTTCCGGAAAGGCAACTTCTCTCGCCTTTCCGGACTTGTCATTGAGATAGACATCTCTCTGAACCCACTGAGCGACTTGCGCTTTGTCATCGAAAATCCTCATCCTCTTCTCCGGGTACGCCGCGAAGAGCTGGCGAGAGAAATCGATCAACTGGCTTCTGGAGAGGCCTTTGGGGACAATTACCACCTTCCAAACCCAGTACACATCCCCTGTCTCGAAGAGATTGTTGCGCGTGTAGTCTTCGAGAATCTCGACGCCCGCGGGCAGCGTCACCGCTTTCTTTGGACTCACAACTCGGGAGACGGGTTCAGCTGAGGAGGGCTTCGCGGCAGGAGTCACTTCGGCTCTGCAGCTCGCCAGGAGCATCGAGCTGAAAGCAGCCAAGACCCAAATGAGCAAGAGAGCTGTGCGCCGCACGAATTTCACCCGAAGCAAGCCCTCCGTTTGGCCGGTCCGACGATAGTAGTTCCTCATGAAAGCCGATCGTATCTCTACTTTGCGCCATTGAGCGAGAGACCCCAGGGCCAGATCACGGCCATCGAGGTCAGCGTTGGCCCTGGGTGCGCCGAGCTCCAACTCGGCTCCGTTCGCCATCAGCCTGAAGAGGGCGGCCACGGGGGGCCGCCCCTACGACAGGTGGGGAATTCTCGAGAGACGAAGGCCCGGTTCATCCCAGCCTGGGGCGACGCATGCGTCGCCCCTATGCTGAACAGGGCCCCTACCGCCCCGCCAAACTCTTCCCGTCCAGCCCCTCCGGCACCGGCACTCCCGCCAGCTCCAATAGCGTCGGCATCATGTCGGCCATCTTGGGCTCGGGGCCGGGGAGGCGGACGCTCGAGAACAGGATGCCGTCGACCAAGGGTGGATAGACGGAGCAGTGGTCGCCGCTCCAGGCGCGGTCGTTGACTTCGATCGTCTTGCCGCTGATGGCGCCGAGGCTGTCCTGCCAGCCGACCCGGTAGTACTCGCCGTTCGAGACGATCAGGTCCGGGATCAGCTCGGCGTCGTAGGTGCCGTAGGCCTCGTCGCGGGTGAACACATGGGCCACCGGATGAAGGCCCGTGGCCGGGTCCACGAAGCCTTCGAGCTTGGCCTTGAGCTCGGCCGTCAAGGCGCGGTACTCCTCGCCCGGCGTCACGATGCCCTCGCCCTCGCGGCCCTTCAGGTTGATGTACATCTGGCCGAGGCCGAGCGAATAGGCCTTGGTCTTCGCCCAGTCGACGTTCTGGAAGAACTCCCCCTGGCCGAACAGGTCGTCGAGGTTCTTGCCCTGGGGGTCTTGGCCGGTGAGCACCATGTAGCCGTTCTCGACCAGCCAGGTGTTGTAGTTCATTCCCCAGCGGAACGAGGCGAAGCCGTGGTCCGAGACGACCACCAGGGCGGCGTCCGCGGGCAGCTTGGCGCGGGTGTCTCCCACGATCTTGTCCAGGCGCTGGTAGGCCTCGAGGATCTTCGGGCCGTACTTGGCGCCCTTCGCCGGGTCGTACATCGGGTGGCCGGTGTCGAAATAGCGCCACAGGATGTGCTGCACGCGGTCGGTGAACTCGAAGTAGTGGATCAGCACGTCCCAATCGGCCTTGGCGAGGAAGCCCTGGAGCATCTCCTCTTCCTTGGCCACGGTGAACTCGACGTCCTGGAGAAACGCGTCCTCGTCGATGGTGCCTTCGGAGATCGACCAGGTGTCGATCGCCCAGCCCATGGTCTTGAACCGGCCGTGCTCGTGGGTCAGCTCGTCGATCCACTCGGGCGGGGTGGTGATTTCGAAGCTCGGCGGCAGCTTCTCGGGATCGAACTGGAGGGGCGACAGGTAGAGGCGCACCTCGGGTTCGAGGGAGATCAGGTAGAAGCGGCCGATGCCCTGAACCTTGATCAGCGAGTTGAAGGGGAAGACCAGCTCCTTCCAGTCTGTCCACTCGCCCGGTTTCATGGAGAAGTCGTTGCCCGAGGCCTGGATGCGCAGCGAGGACTTGTCGGGCGCCACGGTCAGGGTCAAGGGAATCGTGATCTTCTTCCGGCCCTCCTGGAACAGGTGGTCCGGCGGACCGGCGATCTCGGTCGGGATCTCGCCCTGGTTGTCGATCAGCTCGACCAGCTGGAGCGAGAACTCGTTCCCCGCCTTGGGGGTGAAGAACAGCTCGGAGGTGAAGTAGTAGGGCTTGCCGATGGTGCCCGAAAGGTCCGGCACGCCGAGACCCGCGAACAGCTCGCCGTGCTCGAAGGGCTCGGGCGGGAAGGTCACCGGCATGCGGAAAACCTCGACCTTCTTGCCCGCCTTGCCCATCAGCTCCCACACGGTCTCGCCCTGCTGGCGGTTGAGCGCCTGGGGACGGGACTTGGGCAGCTTGGTGTCGGCCACGTAGCCGCCGCCCACGCCGGCCGCCAGCGCGAAGAGGATCGTCACCGCCGCGAGGACCTTGCCCCGCGCTCCCACGAGCCGCGCCGCGAGGCCCGCGAGGAGCGCCAGAAGGACGGCCGCCGCGGCGCCGAACACCAGCTTGTTGTTGGCGCCGAAGAGAAACGGCTCGGTGATCTGGTCGAAGGCCGCGAAGCCGGGCCGGTAGGTCTTCGGGTCCCGCTTCAGGAAGTCGAAGATCGCGTGGCGCCCCGGCGAGAGTCCGGTCGAGAAGGTCGACCAGGAAACCGGCGTCTGGGACGGAATCGTCGAGCGCAACGGGGAAAACGTTCCTTCTGCCCGCAGCTTCGCCAGACTCGGCAGATGACCCTCGTTCATGAAGCGCTCGGCCAGTTTGGCATCGGCGCCATCGAACCCGAGGACGACGATCTTCGAGGGTTTTGGGGAAGCCTGGCCCGCCGCCGGGAGGGTGGCGAGGAGCGCGAGGGCGAGGAACGCGAGCGACGGGAGAAGACTCGTTCGATGCTTCATGATTTCTCGGCGCAATGGATGGGGACCGGCTCGATCGGGGCCGTAGAGGCCGGATCTTAACATCCGACCCGAAACGCCCGGGAATCAGCCGCTTCGGGGGATTCCCGGGGCGACGAATCTACGCCGCGGCCAGTTGACGCAGCACGTAACGCAGGATGCCGCCGTGACGGTAGTACTCGGCTTCCTGGGGCGTGTCGAGGCGCACGGTGGCGGCGAAGCGGACCTCGCGACCGTCGGCTTTGCGGGCCACCACGCTCACCGTCCGCCCACCCGAGAAACCGCTGGCGAGACCCGCGGCCAGGCCTTCGATGGCGACCACCTCGCGGCCGTCGAGCCCAAGGCTCTCGGCGGTCTGGCCGGCCGGGAACTCGAGGGGCACGATGCCCATGCCGACCAGGTTGCTGCGGTGGATGCGCTCGTAGCTCTCCGCCACCACCGCGCGCACGCCGAGAAGCATGGGGCCCTTGGCCGCCCAGTCGCGGGACGACCCGGTGCCGTACTCCTTGCCCGCGAAGACCACCAACGGCACGCCCTCCGCCGCGTACTTCACGGCCGCGTCGTAGATCGACATCGTTTCGCCGGCGGGCAGGTGGAGCGTGAAGCCGCCCTCGATCTCCGGGGTCATCTTGTTGCGCAGCCGGGTGTTGGCGAAGGTGCCGCGGACCATGACCTCGTGGTTGCCGCGCCGCGCACCGTAGGAGTTGAAGTCCTTGGGCGCCACGCCGTGCTCGATCAGGTAGCGGCCGGCCGGGCTCTCGGGCTTGATCGAGCCGGCCGGGGAAATGTGGTCGGTGGTGATCGAGTCGCCGAGCACCGCCAAGACCCGCGCGCCCGAGAGGTCGGCCACCGGCGCGGGTTCGTTCCCCATGCCCTCGAAGTAGGGCGGCAGGCGCACGTAGGTCGAGTCGGGAGCCCAGGTGTAGGTCGAGCCGGTCGGCACCGGCAGCGTCCGCCAGGCCTCGTCGCCCGCAAAGACGTCGCCGTACTGGCGGACGAACATCTCGGAGCGCAGGGCGGTGCGCAGGGTTTCCGCGATCTCGGCCTGGCTCGGCCAGAGGTCCTTCAGAAAGACCGGCGTACCCGCGGGGTCGTGGCCGATCGGATCGTGGACGAGGTCGATGTCGATCCGGCCGGCCAGGGCGTAGGCCACGACCAACGGCGGCGAGGCCAGGTAGTTGGCCCGCACGTCCGAGTTGATGCGGCCCTCGAAGTTGCGGTTGCCGGAGAGCACCGCCGCGGCCACCAGCCCGCCCTGCTGGATCGCCTCGGCGATGGGCGCGGGCAGGGGGCCGCTGTTGCCGATGCAGGTGGTGCAGCCGTAGCCCACCACGTGGAAGCCCAGGGCCTCGAGGTGCGGCAGGAGGCCCGACTCGACCAGGTACTCGGTGACGACTTTGGAGCCCGGGGCGAGGCTGGTCTTGACCCACGGCTTCGAGGTCAGGCCGCGCTCCGCCGCCTTCTTGGCGACGAGACCGGAGGCGATCATCACCGACGGATTCGAAGTGTTCGTGCAGCTGGTGATCGCCGCGATCACCACCGCACCGTGGCCGAGCTCGAAGTCCTGATCGCGGAAGTGGACCGCGGCCGTGCCGGGCCCGGCCCCGGCCGGAATCAGCTTGGGCAGCTCGGTCTGGAAGTTGGCCGGCACGGCGGAGAGGGCGACCCGGTCCTGGGGCCGCCGCGGGCCCGCGAGACTCGGCTCGACGGAGCCGAGGTCGAGCTCGAGACGGTCCGTGTACTCGGCCTCGGGCGTCGAGTCCGAGTGGAACAGGCCCTGCTCCTTGAAGTAGGCCTCTGCCAGAGCGACCTGCTCGGACGAGCGGCCCGAGAAGCGCAGGTAGTCGATGGCTACCTCGTCCACCGGGAAGATGCCGCAGGTGGCGCCGTACTCCGGAGCCATGTTGGCGATGGTGGCGCGGTCGGCGAGCGGCAGGGTGGCGAGACCCGGGCCGAAGAACTCGACGAACTTGCCCACCACGCCCCGTTTGCGGAGCTGCTCGGTCACCGTCAGCACCAGGTCGGTGGCGGTGGCGCCCTCGGCCAGCTTGCCGGTCAAGCGGAAGCCGACCACCTGGGGGATCAGCATGGAGACCGGCTGGCCGAGCATAGCCGCCTCGGCCTCGATGCCCCCGACGCCCCAGCCGAGCACGCCGAGGCCATTGATCATGGTGGTGTGGGAGTCGGTGCCGACGAGGGTGTCCGGGTAGACCCAGGGTGTGCCGTCGACGGGGGCTCCGACCATGGCCACGCGGGCCAGGTACTCGAGGTTGACCTGGTGGACGATGCCGGTGGCCGGGGGCACGACCTTGAAATTGTCGAAGGCGGTCTGACCCCAGCGCAGGAAGGTGTAACGCTCGGTGTTGCGCTGGTAGTCGAGCTCGGCATTGAGCAGGAACGCGGCCTGGGAGCCGTACTCGTCGACCTGCACCGAGTGGTCGATGACCAGCTCCACGGGCTGGAGAGGATTGATCTGATCGGGCTTGCCGCCCAATGCGCCGATGGCGTCGCGCATGGCCGCGAGGTCGACCACCGCGGGCACGCCCGTGAAGTCCTGGAGCAGCACCCGCGCGGGCATGAAGGCGATCTCCCGCGAGGGTAGCTCCGCCGGCTGCCACCGCGCCAGGAACTCGATCTCCTCGGCGCGCACGGTGGCGCCGTCCTCGCGGCGGAGCAGATTCTCGAGCAGGATCTTGAGCGAGTAAGGGAGCCGGACGACATCGATCCCGCGCTCTCCCAAGGAACCGAGCCGCGCGATGCGATAGGTCCGCCCCCCCACCGAAAACACACCGTGGCTACCGAAACTGTCGCTCATGAACCTCTCCGTGGGCTGATGGGGACGCGAGGTGGCCGCATGCCGGCGAAGCGTCCGGAAACAACCTTTTATACCATCTTCCTCGGCCCCGAAAGCGCGGCTCGAAAGGCCCTGCTATCATGCGGCGCGTGCCTTCTGCCGCCACCGAGCTGGTCGCTCCGTCGCTCCTGGTCGCCATGCCCCAGGTGCAGGACGCTTCGTTCCACAAGAGCGTCGTGCTGCTCGTCCACCACGACGACGAGGGCAGTCTGGGCTTCGTGCTCAATCGGGTTTCGCCGGTCAAGATCGCGGAGATCTTCGACGGCCTCTCGCTCTCGTGGTGGGGCGATCAGGAGGCTCTCGCGGATGTCGGCGGCCCGGTCCAGCCCCAGCTCGGTACGGTTCTCTTCACCGGCGACGCCGCGGAGCCTCGGGAGCTCGCGGCGGCCTCGGAGCTCGCGACCGGGCTGTCGCTGACCCAGCATGTGGGGGATCTGGCCCAGCTCGCCTCCCAGCCCCCGCCGCGCTTCCGTCTGCTTCTCGGCTACGCCGGCTGGGGGGAAGGCCAACTGGTCGAAGAAATCCTGCGCAACGACTGGCTGGTCGTGCCGCTCGAGGCCGACCTGGTGTTCAATGGCCGCAAGGACGATCTGTGGGAGCGGTCCCTGCGCTCCGTGGGCGTCGATCCGGGGATCCTTCCGTCGTGGACCAGCGCGAATCTCGAGGACCACGCCAACTGAAGCGCCGGCGCCGCCCCGCGTTCGAGCGCCAACACTCGGCCGGCGGCCTGGTGGTGCGCGGCAGCGAGGTGCTGCTGATCTCGACCCGCGCCGGCCGCCGTTGGGGCCTGCCCAAGGGCCGGCTCGAGGCCGGCGAAACCCCCGAACAGGCAGCCCTGCGCGAAATCCAGGAAGAAACCGGCATCGTCGGCCGAATCACCGCGCCCCTGCTCACCGTCCAGTACACGTTCTGGGGCGGCCCGAGCAAGCGGATCAAGAAGCGGGTCGACTACTACCTGCTCGACTACGAGAGCGGCTCGGAGGCCGACTTCGATCCCGAGGAGGTCTCCGCCGCGGTATGGCTGGGCTGGGACGAAGCCCTCGCGCGGCTGACCTTCGAGAACGACAAGAACGTCATCCGCACCGCCCAGGCGGTGCTTTTAGGGGAGCCACCGCCCGCCCCGGACGACTGAAACGAGAGACGAGAGATGACCGACCGAACGAAAACCGCCGTCGTCACCGGTGCCAGCTCCGGCATCGGCGCCGCCACTGCCCGAGCTCTCGGAGCGGCCGGGTATCACCTGGTGGTGGGAGCCCGCCGGGTCGACCGGCTGCGCGAAGTCACCGCCGGCCTCGACGCCGAGGTCCACGCCTTGGATGTCACCGACCGGGCCAGCGTGCGCCGCTTCACCGGTAACCTGAAATCCGTCGACCTGTTGGTCAACAACGCGGGGGCCGCCCTCGGTGCGGACTCTGTCGAAGGAGCCATCGAAGAGCGCTGGCAAGCGATGTTCGACCTGAACGTGATGGGCACGCTGCGAGTGACCCGGGCCCTGTTGCCGGCCCTGCGGTCCGCGGGCGACGGCCAGGTGATCAACATCGGCTCGACCTCGGGGTTCGAGGTCTACCCCGGCGGCGCGGGCTACACCGCCTCGAAGCATGCCCTGCGGGCGCTCACCCGCACTCTGCGACTGGAGCTGCTGGGCGAGGCGGTTCGAGTGACCGAGATCGCCCCCGGCATGGTCGACACCGAGTTCTCCCGGGTGCGCTTCGGCGGCGACACCTCGCGTGCCGCCAATGTCTACCGGGGCATGACTCCGCTGCGGCCCGAGGACGTGGCGGCCTGCGTGGTGTGGGTCGCCAGCCGGCCGCCCCACGTCAGCGTCGACGAGATCGTCGTCCGTCCCCGGGATCAGGCCAGCTCCACCGCCATCCACCGCCGGCCGGCCTGAGCCCGCGAGCGATGTCGGTCCAGTGGCGGCGCGCCGTGTCACTGCTCGCCCTGGCAGTCGTCGCCGGGGCGTGCCGCCGCGGACCGCCGACGCCGGAGGCGGCTTACTCGCGCTACTGTGCCAAATGCCACGGAGCGGACGGCCGGGGCGACCCGCGGCCGATCGGACCCGATCCCCATCTCGACCTCCTGAAGTCCGAGATGCTCGCCCGCCACGACGCCTCGGAGGTGGCCCGCCGAATCCGCGAAGGTCACGGCCGCATGCCCGCCTTTTCGACCAAACTCACGAGCGCCGAGATCCAGGCGCTCGCGGCTTTCACCATCGAGCGCCACGGCCCGCCGGCCGCCGCGCCCATCGAAGGGAGATGAACGCGATGGACCCTCAGCGCTTCAAGGACGCCTACGAGAAGCTCCAGTACCTGGACGACCGGCTCACCCACAAGATCCGCCGGCGCGACCGCGGCGGCCTGCGCACCGCGACCCTCGAGGGCGTGGACGACAGCCTCAAGGATCTCGGCGACTACGTGGTGGAGCTGAAGGAAATCATGAGCGAGCTGTTCCTCTCGCTGGGTTCGAAACCGAAGGAGTGAGGAGGAGATCGCCATGGAAGCCAAACAACGCGACGAGCTGCTCGGCACCCTGGAAGCCCGCTTCAAGAAGAACCCAGGCCGCCACCCGGGGCTCGAGTGGACCAAGGTCCTGGCCAGGCTCGAAGACCATCCCGAGAAGCTTCAGTCCCTCCACGACATGGAGCGAACGGGCGGTGAGCCCGACGTCGTGGGCCACGACGAAAAGACCGGCGAGTACCGCTTCGTCGATTGCGCGGCGGAAAGCCCTCAAGGCCGCAGGAGCTTCTGTTACGACCGGGAAGCGCTCGAGTCCAGGAACGACGTCAAACCCGAGGACAGTGCCGTCGACCGGGCCCGCGCCATGGGCGTCGAGCTGTTGACGGAGGAGGAGTACCACGCGCTTCAGGAGATCGGAGTCTTCGACTTGAAGACCTCGAGCTGGTTGAAGACACCTCCAGAAGTCCGAAAACTGGGCGGTGCGCTCTTCGGAGATCGCCGCTACGGCCGGGTGTTCATCTACCACAACGGTGCGCCCTCGTTCTACGCCGCGAGGGGGTTCCGGGGCTGGCTCCGGGTGTGAAGCCGTCCCCCGGTTTGCAGGCGTTGGCGCCCTGGATCACCGTCGGCCTGATTCTCTCTTCTTCACTGCCCCTCGAGGCCGTGCTGGTGGATCCGCCGCAGCAGCGTGCGGTAGCCGATGCCGAGATGCTGGGCGGCGGCGTGGCGGTCTCCGCCGTGCTCTTCGAGAGCGCGGCGGATTCGGTCGCGCTCCCCGGCGGCCGCGAGCGGCGACAGCAGCGCGGCGACCTCGCGCTCGCCGAGGCGCGGACCGGGATGGAGGATCAGGGCGCGCTCGAGGACGTTCGAGAGCTCCCGGACATTGCCCGGCCAGGGCTGGGCCGCGAGCCGTTCGAGGGCTTCCTCGGTGAGCTCGGGCGGCTCGCGCCGGAGTCGCAGGGCGAGGGCGCCGAGGAGGTGGCGGGCCAGCTCGGGAATGTCCGAGGCCCGTTCGCGGAGCGGCGGTAGCTCGACGGGAAACACGTTGAGACGGAAGAACAGGTCGGCGCGAAACAGGCCCGCGGCGACCATGGCATCCAAGGGACGATTGGTGGCGGCCACCACCCGTACGTCCACCCGCACCGTTCGCCCGCCTCCCACGCGCTCGAAGGCCCGCTCTTCGAGGGCGCGCAGCAGCTTGCCCTGAACCGCCAGGGGCAGCTCGCCGACCTCGTCCAGGAACAGGGTGCCAGTCGAGGCCAGCTCGAAGCGCCCCGCGTGGCGCCGCTCGGCGCCGGTGAAGGCGCCTTTCTCATGACCGAAAAGCTCGTTCTCGACCAGCCCCTCCGGGATCGCCGCGCAGTTGAGCGCCACGAAGGGGCCCGCTCGCCGCGCCGAGGCGGCGTGGAGCGCGCGGGCGAAGAGCTCCTTGCCGGTGCCGCTCTCGCCGAGCAACAGCACGGTCGAGTCCGTAGCCGCCACGCGGCCGAGCTGGTCGAGGGCCGCCTCGATTCGCGGGTGCCGACCGACGATGGCCGGGGGGGCATTCTCGCCACCGGTCCGCCCGTTCTCGCCCAGTGCCTCGGCCACCAGGCGGAACAGGTCGCCCAGCTCGAGCGGCTTCTCGAGAAAGTGATAGGCCCCCGCCCGCATGGCCTCGACCGCCGTCGGTACCGTGCCGTAGCCGGTGAGGATCACCACCGGGACGCCCGGCCGCGCGGCCCGTGCAGCCTTGAGCACGTCGAGCCCGGACGGACCTGGCAGCTTCAGATCCGAGAGCACGAGGTCGTATTGGCGGTCGCGGGCCCGCGCCACGCCCTCGTGGCCGTCGGCCGCCGCGAAGACCTCGTAACCCTCGCCCTCGAGGGCGTGCACGAGCATCCGCCGTAGGGAATCCCGGTCCTCGACGACCAGGAGCCGGCCCCGTTTCATCCCGGCACTCCGGCCAGGGCACGGACGAGGGCGGCGGCCAGGTCAGCGTCGTCGGCAGGGTCGATCGTGCGCAGATCGACGAGCACCCGGCCCTCCCGGGTGTAGGCCATCACCGGCGGATCCCCATCGCGAAGGCGAGAGAGGAGCGTCTCGCTCCCCGGCACGGAAAGCGCCTCGCCGGCGATCGGACGCTCTGGCGCCGCGCCGCCGCCCACGTAAGCATCGGCGGAGAGGATCGTGGCCCCGGGACCGACGAGGGCCGCCAGAGCCTCGAGCCGCCGGCGGTGGGCGGCGGGCTCCGGCCACAGCCGCTCGAGGGGCAACGGAATGCCAGCGAGGTGGCGAAAGAGGATCTGTTCGAGGAGCACGAAAGTGACCCGGCCCGGCCGCAGGGCCCGAGCCAAGGGGTGGCGCCGGCAGCGCTCGACGAGATCAGCACGCCCCACCAGCAGTCCGGCCTGGGGCCCGCCGAGGAGCTTGTCCCCGCTGGACGCCACCAGGTCCACGCCAGCCGCCGTCAGCTCACGAATCGAAGGGTGGCCGCGCAGCTCCGGGGCCGTGGGCGGAGCGAGCAGTCCACAGCCTTCGTCGACCAGAACGGGCAGGCCGGTTTCGCGGCCGAGGCCGACCAGCTCGTCGGGCTCGACCGTGGCCACGAAGCCGGTGATCCGGTAGTTGCTGGGGAAGACCTTGAGCAGTAGTGCCGTCTGCGGACCGATCGCGGAGGCGTAGTCGGCCCGCCGCACCCGGTTCGTGGTACCCACCTCGACCAGCCGGGCACCGGCGGTCGAGAGGATCTCGGGAATCCGAAACGAGCCGCCGATTTCGACCAGCTCACCGCGGGCGACGATCACCTCGCGTCCCGCGGCCAGGGTGGCCAGGCACAGCACGAGGGCCGCCGCCGCGTTGTTGACCACCAAGGCGTCCTCGGCGCCGGTCAAGCTCGCGAGGAGCGGCTGCAGGCGCGCGTTGCGCTCGCCGCGCCCGCCGGTCGCGAGATCCAGCTCGAGATCGCAACCGGCCTCGAGCAGGCCGGCCACCTCCGCGGTGAGGCCGCGGGGAAGGGGGGCGCGGCCCAGATTGGTGTGAAGGAACACGCCGGTGGCGTTCAGGACCCGCACCAGGGGCCGGCCGTGTTGTCGCTCGAGCCGCCCGACCAGTCGGCCGGGCAAAGCGGCGAGCTCCTCGGCCAGGAGCGCGGCGCCGTCCTCGGTGCCGGCCAGGCGCGGGCGCAACTCGGCGAGGAGGGCCGCGACTTGGACCCGCACCGAAGCGCGTCCGTATAATCCGACGATGGGCGCAAGACTCCCCTCGTCGAGCAGACGATCGACTGACGGAATCGCACGACGAAGGTCCTTCACGTGAATCGAGCCTCCCACGGTACGCCGCAGATAGTAAAGGATCGCCGCCGGCCCGACTCGCCCTCGGCCGTTCCGACGAGAGCGACCTCGGCGGGCATCGGTCCGGCGATCGACCGGGTGGAGGAAGATCTGCGAGTGCTGCGCATCGAGTACGAGAAGTTCTTCAACGGCGCCCTGGAAATCCCTCCCGAGGAGCTGCGCAACCGGCTCTCGGCCGAGCTGCGGCGCCTGCGGGTCGGCGGCGGAGTCAAGAGCGTGGCCGACGATTTTCGGCTGGCGAGTGTCGAGGCCCAGTTCAACTCCTACGCCGATCGCTTCGTTCGGCGCCTGCGCGAGCGCGAGGAAGGCCGCATCGGCGTCCCGCGCGTAACCGCCGTCCGGCCGCCGGACCCGGACGGCCCGGTCGTGATCGGCGGCCAGGACGTATCGGTCGAGGCCGCCGAAACTCTCTATCGTCGCCTCGCCCGAGGACCGAACGCTCCCCGCTTCGATCTCGAGACCTTCCGGGTCTATCTCTCTCGCCAATTGACTTCGATCCAGGCCAAGACCGGGCGGGCTGAAGTCGAATTCCGCATCGCCGAAGAAGACGGTCAGATGAAACTCAGAGCTCGGCCCGTCTGAGGCCGAACCGCGAAGAATAGGAGTCTCCCTTTGCGCACCAAGGTGATCGCCACTCTCGTTCTCGCCTCCGCGGCCTTCGTGGCCGTGGGAGCGACGACGGCGCCCCCCAATCTCGGCAAGGCCATCGAGGCCCAGCGAATGCTCGCGAAGGAGCGGCCGCAGGATCCCCAGGTGCTCAACGATCTCGGCAACCTGCTGGTGCTCGCCGGGGACCTCGACGAGGCTCGCGCCAGCTACGAGTCGGCCATCGAGATCGACGCGTCCCTGGCCTCCGCGCACTACAACTTGGGCCTGCTCCTCCAGCAGCAGGGCGAACGCCGCCGCGCGCTGGCGGAGTTCAAGAAGGTCTTGAAAACCCAGCCGGCCAACGCTTGGGCCCACTTCCAATCCGCCGTCCTGCACGAGGCGGCCGGCAGCGATTCCGAGGCGATCGAGCACTATGCGGCGGCATTCCGCCTCAATCCCCATCTGTCGTTCTCCGAGGTCAATCCCCAGATCATCGACAGCAAGCTGGTGACCCAGGCTCTGTTGAGAGCCCACCGGGACGGCAGCGTCGACTCCGTGGCACCGCGGGACTACGAACAGGCCTCGCGCATCGTCAAGCTGATGGTCAACCCGACCGCCCCCGCCGCCGAGGTCGCTCCGGCGGACGCCACCCCCGCCGCCGAGCCGGCGCCGCCGGGGCGAGCACCCCGCGCCGAGGCCGGGGCCACTCCGTCCGCCGCCCAACCGGCGCCCGCGGCACCTGGCAGCCGCACCCTGCGCGCCGAGGACCTCGAGCCCGAGCGGGGAGCCACCGGAAGCACCGGAGCCGGGTCGGTGCGTCGCGGAGGCTCGCGCGTGAGCACTCCGCCGCCCTCGGGCCCCACCGGCAACTTCACCCGCCCACGCATCGCCCCGGGAGTCCAACCCGGTCCGCCGCCGGAGCCGCCCCGCTACACCCCGCCCCCCGCGGTCCAGGACGACGAAGGTGACGACGGTTACGACGTGGAGGGCGACTCGATCCAGGGCATCGCCCCCTCGGGCGGGGAACGCCTACGGTTCATTCCCGGAATCCAATCGAGCGGCCGCCTCGAAATGAAGCTCGTGCCCGACCCTCCGGCCCAGGGCGACGCCCATGGCCGTGGCGCGCCGTAGCAGTTCTCCCCGACGGTCGGTCCCCGTGGACCGGCCGTTCGCGATTCCTGGCCGGCGACCTCGTCTATGATTCCGTGGCTGGATCTGCAGTCGATGTCGAACCCCCTCCGCACCCTCTTCGAATACCGAGGGATCGGCATTCAGGTCGAAACTCACCTTCCCTCGAGCTCACCTTCGATCCTCGAAGTCTCGATCTTCGTATTCGGCCGCTTGCTCGAAACGAGACGAGTCGAAGCCGATCGATTTCCCGCGCGAGCGCCGGACGAGTCTCCCCAGGCTCGGGTCCACCGGACGGTCATGTCCGCGATCCGCGCAGGCCGGTTCGACGATCCGCTGCAGGCGCTGGCGCGAAGGGTCTTCCTGACACCGGCACCGGGCCGCGAACCGCCGAGGGCGGCCGAATCCGAGGCTCTCGCTCCGGTGCGGCCGGAAGCGGTCGAACCCCTGGCCGTGGAGCTGCTCGGCGAGTTGCCGGCCCCTCCGGGGACGCGGCTCGAAATCGTCATCCGGGCCTTCGGCCGCGACTCCGGCAGTGCCGTGGCGGAGGCCCGAGTCCACGCACAGCTGATCGCCGAAGGTGAAAAGGTGCGCGCGAGTCTTTCCGGTGCCACCGACGCAAACGGGCGGTTGGGCCTGCGGGTGCAACTGCCCTCGACCGGTGGGTCCGCCCTGGCCCTGCGGGTCGAGCACGGCGGGGAAACGATCCTGTTGCGACAGGAGCTTTGGCCCGGCTGAGTCTTGCATTCATGTGCATCGGGCTATACGATGCGGGCGCCGTACTTTTCGCTTCCGATCGAAGAGGAGGGGCTCGTGGCCGAGCTCGAAATCGACCGTACGCCGCCCGTGGATCGCCGCAGCGCGCTCCGTGAAGCCGCCCGCGCTCTCGTGGGCGCCACCCTGCCGAGCCTCCCCAGTGCCTTCGCGAGCCGCCCGGCGATGCGCGTCGCCGCCCGGGTGGCCAACTTCGATCCCCAGGCCCTGCCGCCCGCGCCACCCTTGCCGGCGATCGTCTTTCACCGCCTCGCCTTCGGCCCCCGCCCGGGGGATCTCGACGCATGGAACGCCCTCGGGGCGGACGACGACGCCCGACTCGTGGCCTGGGTCGACCAGCAGTTGAATCCGGCCGCCATCGACGACTCCGCGGCCAACACCCGCCTGGCGGCCTCGGGTTTCACCACCCTCGGCAAGAGCCTGATCCAGCTGTGGCAGGACCATCACCTGGCGGACCCGATCTGGGAGATTCGCGAGCAGCCGTTCTACGAGGTCGAGCTGGCCACCTTCGTGCGCGCCATCCACAGCCGGCGCCAGCTGTTCGAACGGATGGTCGAGTTCTGGCACAACCACTTCAGCGTCTACGGCTACGACTTCCTGATCGGCCCTACCTGGGCCGCCTACGACCGCGACGTGATTCGCGCCAACGCGCTCGGCAACTTCCGCACGCTGCTCGAGGCGGTCACGAAGTCGAACGCCATGCTCTACTACCTCAACAACAGCGTGAACTCGGTCGACGGACCGAACGAAAACTACGCTCGCGAGCTCGAGGAGCTGCATACGCTCGGCGCCGAGAACTACTACGGCGCCATTCCCGCCAGCCAGGTACCCCGCGATGGCAATGGGCTGGCCCTCGGCTACTGCGACGAGGACGTCACCGCGGTGGCCCGTTGCCTGACCGGCTGGACCCTGCGCGACCGCTCCTGGGACCCGAATTTCGGGGACACCGGCGAGTTCTTCTACTACCACCCCTGGCACGACACCGGCGCCAAGACCTTCCTGGGCGTGGCCATCCCAGCCAATCAGGCGGCCCTGAAAGACGGCCGGGACGTGCTCGACCTGCTGGCCACCCACCCGGGCACGGCGCGCTTCGCGTGCAAGAAGCTGTGCCGTCGGCTGGTCGGCGACCAACCACCGACGAGCCTGGTGGACGCCGCGGTAGCGACGTTCCTGGCGAACACCAGTGCGCCGGACCAGATCAAGCGGGTGGTGCGCACGATCGTGCTCGCGGCCGAGTTCAAGACCACCTGGGGTGAGAAAACCAAGCGGCCCTTCGAGCTCGCCGTTGGCATGTTTCGCGGCGCCCAGGGAGACCTGCCCTTCCGGCTCGACGACGACCAGGCCACCAGCTGGTTCTCGTGGATGTTCTACCAGACCGGCCAGCCGCTCTATCAGTGGCATCCCCCGAACGGCTATCCGGACATCAAAGAAGCGTGGAAGACCACCTCGCCCAAGGTCATGACCTGGCGGCTCGCCAACATGCTCGTCCAGGTCGATGACGGCGCCGGCCAGTACTACCTGAACGTGATCGGCCAGACTCCCGCCGGGGTCCGTTCGGCCCGCCAGATCACGACCTTCTGGTCCGAGCGGATCCTGGGGTTCACGCCGCCCCCCGAAGAGCTCGAGGTCCTGATGGACTTCATGGCCCAGGGGCGCAATCCCGATGCCGCTCTGCCCTTCGACACCGACGAGAGCATTCGCGACCGGGTGCGGGCGCTGGTGGCGGTCGTCTGCATGTCCCCGAGCTTCCATTTCCGCTGAGGGAGAGCCCACCATGTGCCAAGTCACTCGCCGCGGATTTCTGATGGGCTGCTCGGCGGCCATCGCGGGGCTCGCGGGCTCCCGCTTCAACTCCATAGCCTTCGCTCAGGGCAGCACCAACGACGAGATTCTGGTGGTCGTCTTCCTGCGCGGCGGCATGGACGGGTTGAATCTGGTGCCGCCGATCGGGGGTGCAGACCGGGGCTTCTACGAGTCCCTGCGGCCCACGATCAAGATTCCGGTCTCGGGGGTTGGCGCCGCGCTGCCGCTCACCGGCGGCTTCGGGCTGCATCCGGCGGCGGCGCCGCTCCATCCGCTCTACCAGGCCGGCAAGCTCGCCATCGTCCAGGCGGTGGGGCTGAACGTCGTCAACCGGTCGCACTTCGACGCCATGCAGTTCGTCGAGCTGGGTACCCCGGGCTCGCGTTCGATCACCTCGGGCTGGCTGACCCGCCACCTCGCCTCGGCCTCGAATCTGCCCACGGAGATCGTCATGCCGTCCCTGGCGATCGGGGACCTCCAGCCGACCTCGCTCCTCGGCGACCTCGAGACGATCAACATCGCGAACCCGGACTCCTTCGCCCTCGACAACGGCCCCTGGCTGTGGCGCGACGCCCAGCGGGTGGCACTGCGCGACCTCTACCAGGGCGGAACCACCTGGCAGCACCAGGCGGGCGTGCAGGCACTCGACGCCCTCGACATCGTGGAGCTGAACGTGGCAGGTGGCTACACGCCGGGCAACGGTGCGGTGTACCCGAGCTCGCCCTTCGGGGATCACCTGAAGGTGCTCGCCCAGATGATCAAGCTGGACCTTGGGCTTCAGGTCGCCACGGTGGACGTGGGCGGCTGGGACACCCACGAGGAGGAGGGCGGCGCCACGGGTTATTTCGCCGGCCTGGTGGGCGACCTGGCCGCCGGCCTCGCGGCGTTCTACACCGACCTCGACGGCGCCGGCGCCCAGAACTTCACCAACCGGCTCACCGTGCTCGTCCAGAGCGAGTTCGGCCGCGAGCTGCGGGAGAACTCGGACAGCGGCACCGAGCACGGCTACGGCAATCAAATGCTGGTGCTCTCGGGCAACGCCATCGGCGGGCTCCACGGCGCCTGGCCGGGCCTGGCACCGGGAGCGCTCGTCGACGGCACCGATCTCGCCGTGACGACCGACTACCGGCGGGTGCTCTCCGAGATCCTGATCCGGCGGCTCGGCAACCCTCGCCTGGGCCAGATCTTCCCCAGCTATTCGACCTATACGCCCCTCGGTGTCGTGACCGGTTTCGACATTCCCCCGGACTACAGCGCCAATGGCGACTCGATCTTCGGCGACGGGTTCGAAAACGGAACGACGTCGCGGTGGGGAGCCGTCGTGGGCTGAGCGACACGGGCGGACCCGCTGGTCCGCCCCTACAGCCACCGTTCCGTAGGGGCGGACCAACGGGTCCGCCCTCTCAGCGAGATGCCGGCACTGGGTTCTGACCGATCAGTAGCGGATCGCCAGGTCGTCGAAGTAGATCGCGCCCTCGGTCGCGTCCGCGACGTTGCCGACGGCCCCGAGCCGAGCACTGCGCGCCCGCGGGAAGTTGAGGTTCGGCGTCCGCAGCTCGGCCAGCTCTTGCTGGGTCAGACGGATGCGCACTCCTCCCTCGTACTGGCCGGTCAGGCCGGTCCACCAGTCGAAGGTCAGGTGCGCCGGTTCGTCGGGGATCGGCAGCCACTGGGTCGCGATGGTGGCACCGTTGTCGAGCCGGGTGGCGGCGCGAAGCTGATAGCCGCCCTGCCGGAACCGCATTTCGAGCCAACCGACGGGGGTGCCGTAGTCGTTCAGGGACACGATGGTCTCGGCGGCGTTCTCGGCGGCCAGTGCCAGAGAGTTCGGATCGAAGAGGAACTCCACCCGCGCCATCGCGCGGGCGTCCGGGAAGAACCGCTGGACGAACGACGGCGACGCGGGCCCGGCATGGCCGACCCACAAGCCCTGGAATCCGGCGAGGGCCGCCTCGGGACGAACCTGGGGCGGTTGAGGGACACCGAGGACGCTCAGGCCAAAGGGCAGCATCCGACCCTCGAAATTGGCCTCGAAGAGCGCCAGGTTCGGCGCTTCGGATTCCACCAGATCGACCTCCGCATCCAAACGGATCGAGGCAGAGCTGGGGATGTCGTTCCACACCCATTCGATGACGAGGTACCCGGTGATCGGACCTGCGCCCTCCCCGGTCGCCATGACGGAGATCTTGAAGGAGGTCAGGTCGTTGACCGTGAAGGCCTGGTTGATCAGCCCCACGAGCTGGAATCCTGGCGACGCGACCGAGATCGACTGGACGACGATGGGCTGGCCGGTATCGTTGGTCAGGGTCTGGGTGATCGTTTGGGGGCGTCCCGGCTTGACGACACCGATGTCGATCACCGGTGGAACCGGCTGGGGGGCACCATTCACCACCGGAATGATCATCGCCGGGGGCTCGGGCGTCACCATCGCCGCGAGGGGGAAGCCGAAAATCGCCAGAGCTATCGAAATCGCAAATACGCGCAAGGCGGTGCGCATGACCTTCTCCTTATCCGGAAGCGCCGCTGGACCATCGCGGCGGCGCGATCTTCTCAGAAATGGATGCGTCGAAAACAGGGGGATCGGATCACGACTCGAGAACACCGGCACAGGCGACCGGGAGAGCCACGGTGGGCGGCGGCTCGAGCGCGGCGCGCCAGGCGGCGACAGGGTCCGGCCACGGCTCGCCCTCGAGGGCTCGATCGAGAGCGGCCGCGGCCCGGCGGAGGGTCGGGTTGCCGAGGTGTCGGGTCTCTCGCCCGATCCGAGCGAAGGCCGAAACGGCCGTCACCCGATCCCGGCGGGCAGCCGCCAGCAGGAGCCGAGCCCAAGCGGTCCGCGTCGATGCCGCCCCGAGCCGGGCCTCGAGGACAGTCACTGCACGCAGGGCGAGGGCCTCGGCCTTCGTCCGGCGCGCCGACGCGAGCTCGACCCAGGCGAGGCTCGCCCGGTACTCGGCCACCGTGGGGTGATCGTCACCGAGCACGGGAACCGACAGGGCGATGGCTCGCTCGAGAGCGGCCCGGGCGGGAGCCAATCGCCCGTCGAGCCCGAGATGGAGGCCTTGGGCGTGCAGCACGCCACCGAGCACGACGGGCGTCGCCGCGGCCCGCTCGGTGATCGCCAGGGCCCGCGCCAGCAGGCGATCCGCGACTTCCGGTCGACCCAACTCGGCGGCCACGAACGCGAGATTCTGCAGACCCTGGGCGAGGGGCAGGCTGTCGGCGCCGAACACCTGGCGGCGCAGCGCGATTCCTTCGCACTGGAGGGCCGCGGCTTCCTCCACCCGGCCCGCCTGGCGCAGCCCCACGGCGAGGTTGTTGAGGGTCTCGATCACGTCGGGGTGCTGGTCGCCGAGCCGCTGGCGCAGGATGGCCAGGGCCTCTCGTTGGGCGGCCTCGGCTTCGTCGAAGCGCTCGAGCTGGCGCAGGGTCGAGCCCAGGGCGGCGAGCGCTTTGGCGGGCTGAACGCTGTGCTCGCCGCTGGTCCGGCGAGCGCTGTCGAGGGCTCGCTGGAAGCGCTCTTGGGCGAGAGCCAAATCCCCGCGCCGGAGGGCCGCCGCGGCGAAGTTGTGGAGCACCTGGGCAAAGCTGGCCTCGGCCCGCTCGGGGTGGGCTTCCACGATCGCGACCGCCCCGGCCAGCAGAGTCTCCGCCTCCTCGCTGCGATCGAGGGCCAGGAGCGCCAGGGCGAGGTGGTTCTTGGCCATCGCCAGAAGCCCCGGAGGGGGCGCCGGGAGCGTGAGCAGCTCTTCATGGGCGCTCCGGGCGAGGGCCTCGGCCTCGGGGTTCTTCCGCCGGCCGAGCAGAACCTCGGCCTGGACCACCCGAGCCCGGATCCGTTCCAGCGCCTCCGCGGAGCCCGGCTCGGCGTGCTCGGTCTGGGCGAGGGAGGCGGCGAGCAGCTCGTCGGCGCCGTCGCTGCGGCCGAGGTCGTTGTGGACCTCCGCCAGGGACGTGAGGGCGGCCGCCTTGGCTACCCCTTGATCCCGGAAATCGAGCAGGTTGCGTCGGACCGTCTCGAGCACCCGGTCGAGGGCGTCGGGGCCCTGGGTGGCCGCCGCGTCGACGTCCTCGAAAATGTCCGTCACCAGGTTCGCCGTCCGTTCGGCCCGGTCGCGTTCGAGCTCGGCGACCTGCTGGGCGGCGACGGCGCGGTCGCGCTCGCGGGCGATGCGCCGGGCCTGCAAGGTGGTCGACACCGCGGTTCCCACGAGCGCCAGGGTGACCAAGGCGGCGGCCGTGACCTGCACTCGAAAGCGGCGGCAGAACCGGCCCACCCGATACCGGCCGGTGGCCGGCCGGGCGGCCACCGGGCGGTGCTCGAGGTGGCGCTCGAGGTCCTCGGTCAAGGCCGCGGCGGTGGGGTAGCGATCCGCCGGGGACTTGGCCAGGGCCTTCGCGAGGATCGCATCGAGATCTCCGGCGAGGCGCCGGGAGCGACGGCCGAGCGCGGCACGGCTGGCCGGGCCGGGCGTTTCCTCGAGCAGCGCGCGATCATGCTCCTCGGCCGTCCTCCCCTCCGGGGAAAGAGGCAGGCGGCCGGTCAGGAGTTGGTAGAGCACCACGCCGAGGGAGTAGACGTCGGTTGCGGGCGTGGGCACGCCGCTGTGTAGCTGCTCGGGCGCCGCGTAGGCCGGCGTGCGCGGCTGCGGGGCGTCGCCGGCCCCCACGGTGGCGGGTTCGGGGTGGTCCTCCGCGAGGGACGCAGCGATGCCGAAGTCGAGCAACTTGGGCTCGCCGGCCGAGGAAACCAGAATGTTGCCGGTCTTCAAGTCGCGGTGAACGACCAGATGGGCGTGGGCAAAGGCCACGGCCTCGCCGACCTTNNCCGTCGGAGCTCGTGCCGCCGTCGTAGAGCCGGGCGATGCCCGGGTGCTCGAGACCGGCCAGAATCCGGCACTCGCGCTCGAACCGGCGCTGAAACTCGAGGTCCCCACGAGCGCCGGCGCGAATCAGTTTCAAGGCCACCAGGCGATCGAGCCGCTCGTCCTCGTGGCGAGCGAGGTAGACGGTGCCCATGCCGCCCGAGCCCAGATGACGCTCGATCCGATAGGGACCGATGGCGCGGCCGGCCAGGTCACCGGCCAGCTCGGGGGTCAGCAGCAGCGCCGCCGGCTGCTCGAGGAAGCGGCTCGCCAGGAGGTCCGCCTCGAGCAGGGCCTCTAGCCGGTTCGCGAGCAGGGGGTCGTCCACCCGCAGAGCGCCCACTCGGTCCATCCGCTCCGTCGGGGGAAGCTCGAGGCACGAGGCGTAGAGCTCGTCGAGCCGGTACCAGTCGGCGGTGCTCCAGTCACCCGGTGCCGGTCGAGAGTCAGCCACCTTGCTCCGCCGCGGAGGGGGGCGTGGCGCCCAGCTCGAGCAGCAGCCAGCCCTTCGCCCGGCGCCACTCGCGCGACACCGTCACCGGCGACAGCCCCAGAACGTCGGCGATTTCGTCGCGCGAGAGACCGGCGAAGAAGCGGAGCTCGACGATGGTGCCCTTCTGCGGGTCCCGCTTGGACAGCCGCTCGAGCGCCAGATCGAGATCGAGCAGGCCTTCGGGGGTCGACGGCGCCACCAGGCCCTCGGAATCGAGATGAACCGTCAGCTCTCCGCCGCCCCGGCGCAGTCGCGCCCGGCCGCGGGCGTAGTCCGTGAGAAGCTGGCGCATGACCCGCGCCGCGAAGGCCAGGAAGTGCCCGCGGCTCTCCCATTGCACCGCTCCCCGCTGCCGCTGGAAGCGCAAGAAAGCCTCGTGGACGATGGCCGTGGCCTGGAGCGTGTGGTCCTTGCGCTCGCCGGAGATCGCCCGCTCGGCGATCCGATGGAGCTCCCCGTAGAGTTCCTGGAACACCGCCGAGATCGCCTCCGGGCTGCCCGCGCTCCAACGCCGCAGGTACTCGGTGACGGCCGGAAGATCTCGAAATTCTGGCTTCTCGTCGATCAAGAGACGGCCTCGACCGAGGTTTGAAAGTGGTATGCCAGTCTAGCACCGCCCCGAGGCGGGGCGAGGCCGGCGGCCGTTCCCTGAAACGCCCCGCGAATCCCTCCGTAGGTCCCCCTTGACGCCGCCGATTCGCGGTGCTAAAAATGCAGCATGCTAATTTTTCAGCACATCGCTTGCCGGGAGATCGCGCCGTGAGCGGCCCTGCGGAGCTTTCGCGGCGCGAGCGCCAGATCATGGACATCGTCTACCGCCGGGGCGAAGCCACCGCGGCCGAGATTCTCGCGGAGCTCGCGGATCCCCCGAGTTACTCGGCGGTGCGAGCGCTGCTCCGGGTCCTCGAGACCAAGGGACACCTGGACCACCGGGAGGATGGGCAGCGCTATGTGTTCCGGCCCACCCGCCCGCGCGGCGAAGTCAGCGATTCGGCCCTGAAGCGCGTGGTTCGCACGTTCTTTGGCGGCTCGGTGGAGGCCACCGTGGCCGCCTTGCTCGACCTTGAGAATGGACACCTGACGGAAGCGGAGCTCGATCGGCTGGCGGCACGGGTGGCCGAAGCCCGCCAGAAAGGGGACTGAGGATGGACACGTTCGTTTCCGAGATCCTGTTGCCCGGCGCCCTGCGTGCCACGGCGGCGCTCGCACTGGCTGCGGCGGCGGTGTTCGCGGCCCGCCGCGCCTCGGCCACGTTGCGCCACCGCTTGTGGGTCCTGGGCCTGGGCGCGGCGCTGGTGGTGCCGTTCCTGGCTCCCTTCACCCCTCAGCTCGGCCTGTTGCCGGTGCCCATGCGACCTGTCGCGAGCGCGTCGGCGCCCCTTCCCGAGGCTCCGCCGGCACCGCCCGCGCCCGGCGTGGAAGCGTTGGCCGCGGTCGAGCAGGCCTCCGCCCCCCTGGTGCTCCCGCTGCCGGCGGCGACCTCCGCGGGACCGTTCTTTTCCACTCTCGTGGTCGCCCTCTGGCTCGCTGGAGCCCTCGCGGTCACCCTCGGCCGGGCCGCCGGACTTCTCGCCCGCCGGCGCCTCCGCCGGTCCGCTCGGCCGATGACCGATCCGGCGTGGAGCGAGCTCACCGCCGAGCTCGGCCGGGCGGTGGGCGTGAACCGCCCGGTCACCCTGCTCACATCCCCCGCCGCCGGCGTGCCCATGACCTGGGGCACCCGCCGCCCGGTCGTCCTGCTGCCCGCCGAGGCTCGGTCGTGGCCGCAGGACCGGCGGCGCGCCGTGCTGCTCCACGAGCTGGCCCACGTGAGCCGCGGGGACGCCGCGCTCGGTGCCCTGGCCTTCGGCGCCTGCGCCCTCCACTGGCCCAACCCCCTGGTCTGGCTCGCCGCTCGGCGCCTGCGCGCCGAGGCCGAGCACGCCGCGGACGATCAGGTGCTCGCTCGCGGTGAGCGGGCCGCGCTCTATGCCGGACACCTGCTGGCGGTGGCCCGCGCCCTGGTCCGCGGCGCCCAGCCGCCGCGCCCCGTCCTGGCCATGGCTCGGGCCGAGGGCACCTCGAGCCTGTCGCGACGGATCGGCGCCATCCTCGATGGCGATCGGCCGCGCGGCGAGGGCCGTGCCTGGGTCCGGTTCGGCACCGTGGGCCTGGCTCTCGTGGCCACCGCCCTGCTCGCCGGAGTGGGCTGCATTCAAGTCGACGGCTTGCAGAGCTCGATGAGCTACTCGGACACCGACGACGAGGGCAAGCCGCCCCGCGGCTACTTTGCCGCCGACCGCTTCGCCGGCCAGTGCGAACCCAGTCTGATCTCGGGCAAGCGGCGGTCGATCCACGTGCGGACCCACCGTTCCGGCCGCCACGAGATCGAGCTGCGCCACGGCTCCTGCGAGCTCGAGGTCGACCTCGAAGGCGCGATCCGGCTCGATGACACCTCGATCGTCGAGATTGGCTCGGACGCCAGCCTCTCGGTGGAAGAAAAGAGCGGTCTCGGCCGGCGGTCGCTGACCGTCACCGCCGGACCGGGGGGTGCGCCGGCCTTGGACTATCGGGTCGATGGCACTGCCCGCCCCCTCGACGACGACGCGCGCGCCTTTCTCGCGCGGGTGATCCTCGAGATCCAGCGCTCGACCGCGGTCGGCGCCGCGGACCGAGTGGCGCGGTTCCTGGCGAAGGGCGGTCTTCCGGCGGTGTTGGGGGAAACCGGCGAGCTCTCGACCGACTACCTGCGGTCCGTCTACCTCCAGGAGCTGCTCGAACAGGCCCATCCCCGCGGCGCCGACCTCGGCCTGGTCCTCGGCGCGGTCACCACGCTGATCAACTCCGACTACGAGTCCGGCCAGATCCTCCAGTCGGTGGCCAAGAACGCCGCCGGCGACGAGCCGCTGCCGGCGGAGTTCTTCGGAGCGGCCGGAGCCATCGAGTCGGACTTCGAACGTTCTCAGGTCCTGCAGGCGGCCCTGGACCGGAAGCAGGTCTCCGAGACCGAGCTGACGGCGGCCCTCACCGCCGCTCGCGCCCTCGACAGCGATTACGAGCGCGGCCAGGTGTTGAAGCGCGCCCTCGACAAGACCGCCCTCCCCGAACCCAGCGCCCTCGAGGTGGTGCGCTCGGTCGAGGCACTCGAGAGCGACTACGAGGCGAGCCAGGTGCTCGGCACCCTGATCGCCAAACGAGCCCTGTCGCCGACCGAGATCGATGCCGTGATCGCGGCGATCACCCGCCTCGGTTCCGACTACGAACGCGCCCAGGTGCTCATCGCTCTCGCCCAGGCCAATCGCCTCGAGGGTGCCGCCCTCGACCGCTACGTCGCCGCGGCAGAGGCCATCGGCTCAGAGTACGACCGGGATCGCAGCCTCGCGGCGGCCCTGCGCAACCGCGGCTGAGGTTGGGCCTCCGTCCAAGGGTATCCTTCCGGGAAGGACGGATCTTCAGAAAAGCGTCCTTCCCGGAAGGATGGATCTGGCGTAACCTATCCCTCCAGGAGGGACGGGATGCGCGAGACTCTCCGTCAAAAGCTGGCCGATTCGCTCCGCTCTCCGCCACCGGTCTTGACTCGGCGGGACGTACGCCTGCCGGCGGTGCCGGGCAAGGCCCTGGCGGTGATCGGCATGCGCCGCAGCGGCAAGACTTCTCTGCTCTGGCAGTGCCTGGCCGATCGGTTGGCGGCGGGCCGGCCGCGTGAGGCCCTGCTCTTCATGGGATTCGAGGACGACCGGCTGGCGGGCCTCGGCGTCGCCGACTTGAGCTGGCTGGTGGAGGAGTACTTCCGCCTCCACCCGGTCTTGCGGGACCGGACCACCTCGACCTTCTTCTTCGACGAGATCCAGCTGGTTCCGGGCTGGGAGACCTTTGCCCGCCGGCTGGTCGATACCGAAAAGGTCGAGCTGTTCCTGTCGGGCTCCTCGGCTCGGTTGCTCAGTCGCGAAGTAGCGACCAGCATGCGCGGCCGAGCGCTCGAGGTGTTGCTTCACCCGTTCAGCTTTCGAGAGAGCCTTCGCCACGCGGGCGCAGAGCCCCGCGAGCCCTGGGACCAGTTGCCCAAAGCCTTGCGGTCGGATCTCGACCACCGTCTCCACTCCTACCTCGAAGAGGGCGGTTTCCCGGAAGCCCAAGGGGTCGACCCTCGAGACCGTGAGGCGTTGCTCCGGAGTTACGTCGACGTGGCCGTGTTGCGCGACGTGATCGAGCGACACACCGTCACCAACACTCCCGCCCTGCGTTCCATGCTGCGCCACCTGCTCGCCAACCCGGCGACGTTTTTCAGTGTGCAGAAGACCTACGACGCGTTGCGATCCCAGGGCATCGCCATCGGCAAGGACACTCTCCACGCTTTCCTCGCTCACCTCGAAGATGCCTTCTTGGTGCGCACCGTGAGCCTTCACGCTCCGTCCGAGCGCCAACGGCAAACGAATCCGCGCAAGGCGTATCCGGTCGATCCGGCGCTCATTCCGCTGTTCGATCGCACCGGCCGGCCCAAACGGGGCCATTCGCTTGAAACGGTGGTGTTTCTGGAGCTCGAGCGCCGCGGCGCGGAAGTGACTTATGTCCGAACCCACGAGGGCTGGGAGGTGGACTTCCTCGCCGCCGTTCCCGGTCGCGCACCGCGGCTCGTCCAGGTCTGCCTTGACGTTCACGATCCAGCCACCCGCGAGCGCGAGGTGCGATCTCTCGTGGCCGCGGCCGCCGAGTTTCCCCATGCCGAGCCTTGGCTGCTGACCCTGGATTCGCTTCCTCCGCGGCCCGAGCTGCCCGCCAATCTGCGTTGGCGCAGCGTCACGGCCTGGCTGCTCGACGGAGACCGTCCCGAGTGAAGCCTCGCCGTTCGCCGCCGGACCCGGGCCATTCCGCCGGTGACCTCGAGAGCTCCGCCGCGGGAGTCCTGCTCGGCTCCGCGGCGGCCATCGTCGGCTCGTTCGGCGTGCGCATGATCGCCGCGCGGTCGCTCGACGCGACGGCGCTTGGAGCCTTGCTGCTGGTGGTGGCGGTGGCGTCCTTCGCAGGCACGGTCGCTGGGCTGGGCCTGCGCTCGGCTACGGCCCGCCGGGTGGCTGATCTGCGAGCTACGGGGCAGCACAGCGGGGCGGCGCGGGCAGCCCGCACGGCCCTCTCGACGGCGCTCCTGACCGGCACGCTAGCGGCCTTCCTGGTGCCGCTCCTGCCCTTCCTCGGGCTCGGCGAGCTTGCTCGGCTGGCCCCGGCACTGCTCCTCGCCGCCACGCCGGCTTGCCTGGGCCTGCCCCTCGGCGTCGCCACCTGGGGCATCTCCCAGGGCCACCACGATACGCGCGGCCGGGCGCTCCTGCGCGACGCTTCGGGCAGCCTGCTGCGCCTCGGCGGCATCGCCCTGGCGGCGCTCCTGGCGGGAGATGTTTGGGTCTATGCCCTGGCCTGGGGCCTCGGGTCCCTGGCCGGGGAGGGCGCCTTCGTGGCTTACGGCGTGAGGCAGGGCTGGCTCTCCGGGGCGGAGCCGGGGGCCGACCGCGACCTGCTTCGCTCCTTGCCTCCCTACACGGGCACCACGCTTGTGAGCCAGCTCGGCACCTGGCTCGACCTCCTCCTGCTCGGGGCGCTGGCGCCCCTTGCCGTGGTCGGCTCCTACGGCCTCGCCCAGAGCCTGGGGCGGGTGCTCGGCCAGGTCAGCGCCAGCGCCTCCCACCGCTTCCTGCCGCTCGCCACCGTGGCGGTGGCCGCGGGCGACGACGAGGGGCTCGCCGGCCACTTCCGCCATGCCCGGGAGCTCGCCTTCCGCTATCTGTGGGTGGCGCTGGCGCCGTGCCTGCTGTGTCCGGAGGCCCTGGTGCGGCTGGCCTTCGGCCCGGGGTTCGAGGACGCGGCGGCGGCCCTGTACTGGCTCGCCGCCGGTTGGCTGGTCCGCGGCGTTGCCGGCTACCCTGAGGAAGCACTGATTGCCCGCGGCCAGGCGGGCTCGATGTTCAAAGTCGTGCTCGCGAGCACCGGCCTGAGCGCCGCCCTCCTGGTGCTTTGGGTTCCCGAGCTCGGCGCCACCGGGGCCGCCCGGGCGGTGGCCGCCGGCCAGGCCTTCCGCGGCGCCGCGGGCCTCGCCCTGCTGGGCTCCCTCGGGCTCGCGGCCTGCCGCCCGCGCGATCTGTTGCGCCTCCTCGCTCCCACGGTGCCGGCCATCGCGGTGGGTCTGCTCGCCACCCGGCTCGCCGGCCCGCCGTGGCTCGCTCCGGCACTCGTCGTCCTGGCGGCCGCGCCCGCAGCACTCGCCACGGCCGGACGTACCTACCGTTCCGCGGGGATCTCGCCGTCCGGGTAGATCCGATTGAACACCGGTGTCGCCATCAGCGTGGTCACGATCGCCATGATCACCATGATCGTGAATAGGGTCGGCGTGATGATCCCGCGCTCGAGACCGATGTTGAGCAGAATGAGCTCCATCAAACCGCGGGCGTTCATCAGCGTGCCGATACCCATGGCGCTCCGATGGCTTTCGCCGTGGAATCGCGCCGCCAGGTAGCAGGCGACGCCCTTGCCGACGATCGAGCACGCCAGTACCAGCAGCGTGATGCCGAGGAGGCTCGGACCAACCACCAGATCGAGCCGCGTGTTGAGCCCCGAGTAGATGAAGAAGAGGGGCAGCAGCAGGGTCGTCACCAGTGGCTCGAGCTTCTTTTGGAGCTCCTCGGTGAGCTTGCCGCGGGGCATCGCAATGCCCAGGATGAACGCGCCGAAGACGGCGTAAATACCCACGCGATCGGTGTAGAACGCCCCGGCCATGACCAGCAGGAGGATGAACCCCAAGCGGCCGTGGGTCAGATGACCCGCCGCTTCGACCGGCCGAGCCCAGCGTTTCAGGAGCGGCCGGCCGAGCAAGAGGGTGACGAGACCGTAGAGCAGGCCGCCGCCGATCGCCAGAATCGCCACCATGGGATCGCCGGTGAAGCTCGCCACGACCACCGCGAGCAGGCACCAGGCGGCGGCGTCGTCCATGGAGCCGGCAGCCATGGCCAGGGTGCCCATCGTGGTTCCGGTCAGGCCCCGCTCGTAGATGATCCGCGCCAGCATGGGGAACGCGGTGATCGACATCGCCGAGCCGATGAACAGCATCGCCTCCCAGCGCTGCACCTCGGGCGCAAAAAGCTGCGGGTCGTGGTAGATGAACGCCGCCAGGGTCGCACCCAGGGCGAACGGCGTCAGGATGCCGGCGAGCGAGATCGAGGCCGCGCTGCCGAGGCGCTTCTGCACCAGGTCGACCCGGAATTCCGATCCCACCAGGAACATGTAGAGCACCAGGCCGACCTGAGAAGCGACATAGATCACCGTCACGGACGGCTTCGGAAACAGGCCCGCCTGAACCTCGGGCCAGATCCACCCGAGGAGCGAGGGACCAAGCAGGACCCCCGCGATCATTTCGGAAACCACTTGCGGTTGGCCGATCCATCTTCCCGCCCAGCCCATCCCGCGGATGACCGCCTGGATGATCGCCAGCTGGAGGAAGAAGAGGATCGAGAGCTCGAAGTTCGACATCGGCTCGACCTCAACTCGCCGCGACCGCAAGACGAGGCCACCGAAGGTGGCGACGGATCTCGTCCGCGGTCGGGCTGGAAACGCCTTCGAGGAAAGTCTCGAGAGGCCCTGAAAAGAGCAACTCGCCCCCGTGGCTGCCGCCCCCGGGTCCGAGATCGACGATCCAATCGGCGTGGGCCACGAGATCCTCGTTGTGCTCCACCACCACCACGCTGTCGCCGCGCTGAACGAGCCGGCGTAGCGTGCCATAGAGCAGATCGATGTCCGACAGGTGCAGACCACTGGTCGGCTCGTCGAACAGGAACAGTCGCGCACCTTCCCCCGCGGGTCGCTCGAGGAACGCGGCGAGCTTCAATCGCTGGGCCTCGCCGCCCGACAGCGTCGCCGTCGACTGGCCGAGCCGCAGGTAGGAGAGGCCCACGTCGACGAGGACCCGGAGCCGGCTGACGATGCGCCGTTGATCGTGGAAGAACCCGAGCGCTTCGTCCACCGTGAGATCGAGAATCTCGGCCACGTTCTTGCCGCGGTACTCGACCGCCAGCACGGCCTTCTGGAACCGGCGGCCCTGGCACTCGTCGCAGGTCACCACCACCGGCGCCATGAACTGCATGTCGACCTCGAGCACGCCGGTTCCGAGACAAACGGGACAACGGCCCCGGTCCACATTGAAGGAGAAGTGCCCGGGCTCGATCCGCCGGGACCTGGCCGCGCCCGTGGCGGCGAGGAGCTTGCGGATTTCGTCGTAGATCTTCAGGTAGGTGACCGGGTTCGAGCGGCTGGAGCGGCCGAGGGGGCTCTGATCGACGAGGGTCACGTCGGTGAAAGCCTCGAGCCCGAGCAGTCGGTCGCATTCGCCGGGCTCGGCGTCGGCCACGCCGCGCGAGCGCTGATAGGTGCCGAAGAGGACGTTCTCGATCAGGGTCGACTTGCCCGAGCCCGAGACACCGGTGACCGCCACCAGGCTGTGGAGCGGAAACTCGACGTCGAAACCCCGCAGGTTGTGGGCCCGCGCGCCCTCGATACGGACTCGCGGGCGCGCGCCGAGCTCCACGCTCAGGGGCTCGATGCCCTGCTCGCGACGGAATCGGGCCAGGTGTTCGCGCGCCGCCGTCGGTCCGCGGTCGCGCAGGAACCGGCCAGTGAGGGACTCTTCGCAGGCCAGAACCGCTTCGAGGGAGCCCTCCACCATCAGCCGGCCGCCGAGCTCGCCCGCTCCGGGGCCGAGGTCGATCACGTGGTCTGCGCCGCGGATGAGGGTCCGGTCGTGCTCGACCACCAGCACCGTGTTGCCCCGCGCGGCGAGGCTCCGCAGCAGGCCCAGCAACCGCTCGCTGTCCTGGGGGTGGAGGCCGATGGTGGGTTCGTCGAGCACGTACAGCGTCGTGGTCAAACCGGAGCCCAGGGCGGCGGCCAGGTGGATGCGCTGAGTCTCCCCGCCCGAGAGCGTGCGGGCCTGCCGGTCGAGGGTCAGGTAGTCGAGGCCGACCCGGTGGAGCACCTCGATGCGCTCCCCGAGCTCGTCGAGCAGGTGGCCGGCGAGCTTGCGCTGGGAAGCCGAGAAGCGGATCGCCCCGAGCCAGCTCCGGAGCTCCTCGATCGACATCGCCGCGAAGTCCGCGATGGTGCGGCCGTCGAGCTCCACCGCCAGGGCCTCCGCCACCAGACGCCGGCCCGCGCAGTCCGGGCACGGGCTGTAGGCCCGGTAGCGGGCCAGGAGCACCCGCACGTGGACTTTGTAGATCTTGCCCTCGAGCCAGCGGAAGAACTTGCCCAGGTTGGTGTGGCGACCGCGGCCGCTCCACGCCCACTCGCGTTCCTCTTCCGACAGCTCCCGCCAGGGCCGGTCGAGAGGCAGGCCCTTCTGGCGCGCCGCCGCCAGGAAAGGCTCGTAGAGATCCTCGTAACCTGGGGTGTTCCAGGGCGCAAAGGGGCGCTCGGCAAGCGACCGGCCTGGGTCCGGTACCACGCGGTCGCGGTCGACTCCGATCACCCGGCCGAAGCCCTGGCAGGTGGGGCAGGCGCCGAGCGGCGAGTTGAAAGAGAACAGGGCGGGAGTGGGGGGCCGCCCGGCCGCGCCGCAGCGGCTACAGCCGAGCTGCCGGGAGAAGGTCACCCGCTCGCCGCCATCGGCCCGTGCCTCGGCCCGACCGTCGCCGAGCCGAAAGGCCTCCTCGAGGGTCTCGACCAGCCGCGAGCTCGCCTCGCCGGTCGCCGAGAAGCGGCCCAGCACGACCGGCAACGGGTCGAGCGCCTTGGGCCACCGCTCGCCGGGTTCCATGCGGACGATCTCACCGTTCGCGAGGCGCCGACCGAAGCCCTGGCGCACCAGCTCCGCGAGGGCGTCGTCAGCCCGTTTGGCCGGGCGCGGCAAGGGCACCAGGATCAGGAATCGCTCCCCAGCCACGCCCGCGGCCAAGGCCGCGGCGGCCCCCTCGGGAGACCACCGGCGCAGCGCACCGTGACCGTTCGGACACTGCACTTCGCCCAAATGGGTGAAGACCAGGCGGAGCACGTCGTAGGCCTCGCTGATCGTGCCCACGGTCGAGCGGGCGTTCTTGATCGAATTCTTGGCCTCGATCGCCACCGCCGGTAGGATGTTGTCGATCGAATCCACCGGCGGCCGCTCGCGCTGCTCGATGAACTGGCGCGCGTAGGTCGACATGGACTCGAGGAACCGCCGCTGGCCCTCGGCGAAGACGGTGTCGAAGGCGAGCGAGCTCTTGCCCGCCCCCGACGGCCCTGTGACGACGGTCACCGCGCCGTGGGGAATGCGGCAGTCGATGCCCTTCAAGTTGTGGGTGCGGGCGTTGTGGACCTCGAGGAAGGTGCGGCTCAGTCCCGTTCTCCTCTCCCTCAGTTGAACAGCCGCCAACCCTTCAAGATGTCGCTCTCCGCGATCACCACCGTCTGGCCCTCGAGCCGGTGAGCCAGGGGGACCGGGCGACAGCCGCCACCGCCCTGGTTGACCTCGGCCAGGCGCGAGGCGGTCTCGCACTTGCCGTCGATCATCCACTCGCCCTGGTGGCGGAAGCCGCGGCCGACCTTGGCGTGGCTCTCACTCGCGTCGAAGCCGACCTGGAGCGTGCCGCCGGCGTCCTTGCCGACGAAGAACTTGACCTCCTGGCTGCCACGATTCAGGAACCGGTAGAAGTGAACCTCGTTCGGTCCGAGGTCCGCGGCGGCGACGCGCACCTGGCCGTCCGGGTCGGGGCCGACCCGGGTGAACTCACCGAAGCGGAAGCCGCCGGCGGCCAAGAAGATGCCGACGACGAGGACGGGAACGAGGAGGAAACCGTAGAGGGGTCGCATGCGGGCCATGACTGAGCACTCCTTCGAGACGACCGGATTCCGGGTCGAGCCGGCAATCCCCAGTTTACCCCCAGCGGCCTTCTGGGCAGCGCGAGAAGGCCGGCTCGCGCGACGCGAATTCGCTCGAAATCGCTCGGGTCTTGCCGAAACGGGATTTTCCGGCCAAAATAGCCGGGTTGCGATCACCCGTTCGAGAACCGGAAAACAAGACAGCAAGCCCCTCGCGCCCGTAGAAACGGGGCGTTCCTCATCGCAGAGGCCGAACGCTGTCAGAGCATATGCCTCGAAATCGTTTCCGTGCTCATCGCCAAGGAGGCTCAGGACCCATGAAGAAGTTCCTCTCGACCGCCCTCGTTCTGGCCGGTGCGGCGCTGCCCGCCGCTGCCCAGACCATCTACCTCCCCTACGTCCAGAACGAGACGTTGGGCGCCAACCAGGTCCGCACCCGGGTGTGGGTCTCGAACGCGAGCGACGCCGATCGCCGTTTCTCGGCCTTCTTCGTGAGCGCGGGAGTGGATGGCACGGCGGCGCGCCCCGAGCTGGCCAAGATCACCGTGGCTCCCCAGGGCACCACCATCGCGGCCACCGTCGGCAATCCCGGTATCGGCATGATCGAGATCACCGGCGCGCCGCAGATCCGCTACACCGGCGTGCTCGAGACGGTCGACAGCCAGGGCAACCTGCTCGGCAGCTCGCCGCTCCCGCTGATCGGTTCCGAGAATCTTCTGGCCAAGGACACCGTGGTTTTCATCCAGGGACTGCTGAAGTCCTCCACCCGCTCATCCTCCCTCGGCATCCTCAACCTGGCGCAGGTGGCTTCCCAGTGCTCCCTGACCTTCCGCCAGGCCGATGGCACCCAGATTGGCTCGACCGCCCTGATCACGGTGGCGCCGCTGTCCTTGCGGTTCTTCCAGGATGCCCTGGGGGTGCTCAGCCTGACCTCGATCGCCGACGCGCGAGTCCAGATCTCCTGCGACAACACCTACTACGCCTACGCCGTCTCTCTCGGCACCGACGGCACCAACCCGCTGTTCGTGGGTCCGTCGTCCACCGGCTCGTCCAAGCTCACGCCCCCGGGCGTCACGCCCCCGCCCCCGCCCCCGCCGGCCGGTTCGGTCGTCTTCCGCCAGGACGGCGAATTCCTGGTCGCGCGCACCGGTGACTCGCGCGCCGAGTTCGCGATTCCCGTGACCGCCGGGGTCGAGTACGAGCTGGTCGAGGCCGAGTTCGACTTCTACCTCGATCGCTTCCTGAACCCGCTGTTCCACACCGTCGCCAGCCTGCGCATGGACGGCTTGATTTGGGCCATCACTCTGCGGGCCGACCGCCTGAAGACGATCGTCGACACCAATGCGGATTCGGTCAACGAGAGCGCGGACTGGGTCACCAAGCGGACCTACCGCATCCGAGTGGAGGCCGACGCCAACGCCAACGACCTCTTCGTTCGGATCAAGCGGGGCTCCGAGGTCATCCAGGACATCTCGATGCC
>CXWL01064576.1_pt1 | contig 48667 bp, 53 predicted proteins | sample 590931 | NCBI WGS metagenome assembly CXWL01 (sample SAMEA3498368, study PRJEB10139) | groundwater metagenome | biome: water well; material: biofilm material | place: Germany | collected 2015-04-27 | reverse complement strand
GTTCCATCTGTAGCGACTTTACTGTTTCCATCCCTGAGACATATTCTGTCAGAAAGGCTTGATTGCGCGCGCCGAGCATAAACTGATGGTTGAGCTTGGTACGGATGACAGGGGTGACCAGCACACTCAGTATAGTAATGAGCGTTAAGCTGGTCACCGCAATGAGCGTCAGCTGCCAGCTATACCAGAACATGATGGCGAGAAATACGATTAAGAACGGAAAGTCTAGTAGTAAAGTGACAAGCCCACCTGCCAAAAACTCACGTATGGTTTCTACGCCATGTACGCGGGCGATGATGACGCCCGTTGGGCGATGATCGTAATAGCGTACTGGTAAATCCAACAGATGGCTGAAGACTTTGTGCCCTAAAGTGGCGTCAATACGGTTGCCTGTATGCAACACCAAATATTGCCGCACCCAACCCATGACCGCAGTAAAAATGAGAAAGATAAATAGTGCACCACCAATAACGATGAGCGTACTGGTGGTGTGATGTACTACGACTTTATCAATGACGATTTGGGTGCAGATAGGTACCGCCAAACCGACTAGTTGAATGGTGAGTGAGGCTAATAAAACTTCTGACCAGATACGTTTGTATTTGAGGAGTTCGGGGATGAACCATTTGAAACCAAATTCTTTATCGGCGTTGTTTTTTGATGCTGAGTTTTGATTTGATGATAGCTTGTTGTTTGAACCAGTATTACTTGCAGAAACGGTATTGCCGTCATCTGCTACCGCTTCTTCTTTCTTACGCACCATTAAAAAATCACCTGTGATCTGCCTGGCGAAGTCATCAAGACTAACAGTGACGGGTTCTGCCTGGTTAGGTTGCAGGATTAATAAACGCTGTTCGTCTCGCCGCAAGATCAGTGCGATGCCATAGGTGGGTGCTGATCGATCCGGAATAGCTTCGGTATATTGTGATGCCCCAGTTGCAGGCTCTGAATCGAATGCAACTGTCGAACTTACTGAAGATTGACTATGTGATTGAATGGATGACTTTAGAACGGCCAAACAGGGAAGGCTTGCGTTAGGAAGCTGTTCTATCGAGTATTGTTTAAGGCTGTTATTCAACCCAAAACTTTGCAACGCTTGTTGCAAATTCACCAGATCATAAGGCGGTGGATATTGCTTGATGAGTAAAGCAGCGTCATGCGGAATACGATTCAGCTGACAAAACACTTCCGCAGCCCACACAAAGGCCTCTAAGTTCAATGGGTAAGCCACTGCACCTCCACTTGCTTATTATTAGTTTTAGGTTTATTGCTTTTTTAGGTGCAGCTAGATACTACTTTTCAGCAACTATATCTTATATAAATCATATGATACAAGACCATAATGCCAGTATGGATATAATAAAGTACAAATTGGCTGTATACAAGCCGATTATTGGGTAATTTTAGCCAGTTTGGTGAATACAACATTTGTTGTAATTGAAGCTTCACATGCAATCACACTTACCACAACGTTAAAACTAATGTTCTACAACACGAGTCAAAACTTGGGGAGTAACCTGACCAATTGTCTCACTACCTCCAGGCACCCCTATGGTATAAGTCATAGCAGCTTGAGATATATTGGCAGGGTTCAATTGCGCTGAGGTGCCTGTCAAGGTCCCGACACCGCCACCAGTAATGTTCACCGTGGCGTCAGGGAAAATAATTGCGCCAGTTGCTGAATTAAGTGTAGCGAATGTATCAGCTGAGATTCTTTTATTATCTAAAGCGCCTCCTGCAAATTTGCCGGATTTAATAGAAAATTGCGCTTCATAGTCTTCAAAATCAATTTTAAGATTGGAATACAAAAGCGCAGTAGAAGTCCCAGGCGAGAAAAAACTGATTGATGTTGTCGCGGTATACTCTGCTTTGGCTTTAAGAAAACTCAACTGAGGCAAGCTGGCTATAGGCCCGCCAAGAAAAATTTTATCAATTTTATTATCTCTCGCATCCTTTACCTCCTGATGAACCCCATCTTTTTCTCTGAAGTCAGCGACTGAAAATTTCTTATCACTATCACCTATATCATCATTGTCATTTTGGGCATTTCTTTGATGTTCATTTTTTTCCGTGTGGCCTCTCCTAGGCCCTGCAGCACTAATCTTTACTTCTTCCGCGCTATATTGCGGGGCCGAGTTTCCATCTACCATGCCTGTTTGTCCTTGATATAGGATCAAATCACCAAAGGTATTTTCAAGATATGCAGCACCATCACCCACTGTTACCCTTAACACGCCATCTTTAAATTCATCTAACGTTTCAGTACCACGAATACCAATGGTAGCCACCGGTGTGTTCATGCGCCAAGCTTGTTTATTAGCCTTACCAATTAAGCCGGTAATAGCTCTTAAACCACCTTTAACTAACCTAAATATGCCTTTTTCGGTACCATCTGCCTGACCAGAAAAATTATATTCCTCAACCTTAAATTCAGTATCTGGCTGAAAAGACATGTAGCCGCCATCAATAAACCTGACTTGTGCACGACCATCAGAAGTTTGAATGGTGTCGCCAGTATTAATGTCCGCTCCCTTGGTCAATACTCTGGCTACGCCATCTGTACCTACAACAGTAACATTGCCAATAACAAATTGAACCTTGCCGACACCTGCCAATGCGGTTATTGGAAATGCCACCGCTATCAATACTGCAATCACTGTACTGCGGTTCAAATAAAACCTGACGTTGTCTACATTCAATTTTATATTCATCATTGTTCTTCCAATTTTTAAGCCTGGCCTGAAAAAAACGGACTATAGGCTAGGTTCTTAAGTTAATGTTGAGCAAAACTACCAGTTAAAATCTTTACGCGCATTCACCGACAACACATAGCGATCAAAGTCGTTGATCACAATATTTGAATTGTTTTTGAGATAGCTCAATTCCGGTTTAATTGTCCAATCACGCGCAGGTAAGTAGCGTAAACCCACCGTTGCATCGTATTGGTTATCTACTTTATAAACTAAAAATTCAGGATCTTTACCTTGAAAACCACGGTGCTCGTAACCGGTTGATGCATACGCGATTAACTTGGTTGTAAGCGACACTTTCCCACCAACTCGTAAACCCCATAGATGATTATCTAAAAAATCTGCCTGGCTATCACGTGCATTTTCATTACCAGCATAAATACTTGAAAACATGACTGGCAACTTATCGCCTGCAAATACATGTGCCCAACCGCCGCCTATAACAAAACGATCTGCATTCCTGATCTCGCTACCGGCATATTCTAAACGAGTAGCCTGAGCGTATAAATTACCTTGATTTCTATCATCAAAATTTCTTTGCCACTGTGCAGTCAAACCATAGGCATGACGATAGTTTTCACTATCCACGTCGAAGTGGCCGTCTTGTGCTGAGATTGTAACTACATCAATAAACTTTCTGATTTGCAAGCCAGCATTAAAATCCAGGCTGCTGGTGTCAAAAATTGTTTGTGAGCCATTGATTTTACTACTGCCGGTTACACTGCCAAAAGCTGATACATCCTTACTTAAAGGATGCCTGACGGACAAGCCGCCAGATAGATTCACAAAATTATCGGATTGCTCCCTACCTGAGCTTGCTAAATTAAATATTGTGCCGCCAAATGCGGGAACTGCAACTGAACCAGCTGAATTTGCACTATTTACATTACTATCATAGCCAATACCGAAGTCTAAAAATGCGCCGAAAGTGGTGGTAAGACCTTGCGACTTGTCAATTGCAGTGATGTAACGCTCAATGGCATTTATCACATCTTGCGCTGGTTTTTGATTGAGTAAATTTTGAAACTCTGTTTTAGAAGCTTCTATTTCACCTAGCCTGAAATGTGCTTTTGCCATTTCAGTTCTAGCTGCACTATTATTAGGTTGCGTTGCTAACACACGTTCAAGCGCAAATACGCCTCGTGTCACATTACCGCTTTCTACGCCCGCAACGCCCAATAGATAATCGTAATCTGCATCGCCTGCACGTTCTGTTTCAAATGGTTCAAGCAGTTTATAAGCTGCTTGATATTCGCCTGAACTAATCAGCACTTGCGCCTGATTGATGACGGTATCATCCATTGCAAAGACCATGGATGGGACGATTAAAGATATTGCAGCCAGCCAATATCTGAAATTTGTAATGCGCATAGAGCTCCTTATTAAATTTTTAAGAACACTATACAACCTATTGAACCAATTAGATATTATGTTAGATAATTGCAACTAACATAATTTCAGGAAATGTTAAAAGTGTTGCATTTTAACAACATAAAGTGGGCATAAACTCTAGTTATATCGTCTATTCACCCACGACATCAACGCCTTTAGGTGGCTTAAATAAAAAGGTCTTTTCTTCTATATGTGGGTTAGGTTCAAGGTTACTAAAAACAATTTTAGTTTGATGCCCAAAACTATCAACCAAGTCCATTTCTTGAAGCTTATCACCCTTAAAACCCAATGATATTTTATTAAATCCTGATTCTTTGTCTTTTGGATTTGTACTCACCCACTCAAGATTGTCTTTACGGTATGCATTCACCAGCTTAAAGTTTTTTTCTAAACCACTTTCACCCGCCAACAATGCTGCGGGGCTGGATCCAAGTGTTTTGCTCAATGCACTTACGGTAACTTGCGCTAACTCTGTATCATAGAGCCACACCTGCTTACCATCACTGACGATTTGCTGCTCAAACGGTTTATTGTAGTCCCACCTGAATTTATTTGGACGTTTTAACTGCATTTGGCCATAAACTTCTTGTACTTTTCGGCCTTGTCTATCAGTGACTACCTGATAAAAATTAGCGCGTATTGCATGAGTTTCATCGTAAAATTTCTTCAGGCTCGCAATGCCCTCTGCTTTTACTGCTAATGGCGCTAATGCCAAAGGCATCAGTAGCATACAGGCCAATATCACGGTTTTTATCTTACCCATTCAAATCCTTCATCCAGCCTTAAACTTTTAAACATCATTATGCGGTGCTAACACTTCACGGTTACCATTGCTTTGCATGGCAGACACCAATCCAGCACGTTCCATGTCTTCAATCAAACGCGCGGCACGGTTATAACCAATGCGTAACTGACGCTGTACCGCTGAAATACTGGCTCGGCGAGTTTTTAGCACAATGCCGACGGCTTCATCGTACAATGGGTCAACCTCAGCACTGCCTTCACTCCCACCATCTGCAAAGTCTGCCCCACCCTCTTCCGCTTCGTTACTTAAGATACCTTCAATGTAATTAGGTTCACCTTGTGCTTTTAGGTAATTCACCACTTTATGCACTTCCTGGTCTGACACAAATGCACCGTGAATACGTAGCGGATAACCAGTGCCAGGTGGCATATACAACATGTCTCCCTGACCTAACAATGCTTCAGCCCCCATTTGGTCTAGTATCGTGCGCGAGTCAATTTTGCTTGACACCTGAAAGGCTACCCGCGTGGGGATATTGGCTTTAATTAACCCTGTAATCACATCAACAGACGGGCGTTGCGTTGCAAGTACCAAATGAATGCCAGAGGCACGGGCTTTTTGTGCCAAACGCGCAATCAACTCTTCAACTTTCTTGCCCACTACCATCATCAAATCAGCCAACTCATCAATTACCACCACAATCAACGGCATTTCAGTTAAAGGCTCTGGTTCATCTGGCGTTAAGCTAAATGGGTGAGGTATTTTTCTACCTTCTTTGTTAGCTTCTCTAATTTTTTGGTTATACCCTGCTAAGTTGCGCACACCTAACGTTGACATCAACTTATAACGACGCTCCATCTCTGCAACGCACCAATTCAAGGCGTTTGCTGCTTGACGCATATCAGTGACCACTGGAGCCAGCAAATGCGGAATGCCCTCGTACACTGAAAGCTCCAGCATTTTAGGATCAATCAAAATCATCCGCACTTGGCTAGCATCGGCTTTGTAGAGCAAACTCAAAATCAGCGCGTTAATGGCAACAGATTTACCTGAACCCGTAGTACCAGCCACCAAAACGTGTGGCATCTTGGCAAGGTCAGCCACCGCAGGTTTCCCCGCAATATCTTTACCTAAGGAAATGGCAAGTGGCGAATGAACGTCGGCATACGCCTGACTACCCATAATTTCAGACAAATAGACGATTTGCCGTTTAGGGTTAGGAATCTCCAAACCCATGCAGGTTTTACCCGGAATCGTTTCAACCACACGCACACTGACTACTGACAACGCGCGAGCTAAATCCCTCACTAAGTTGGTGACTTGGCTACCCTTAACCCCAGCCGCCGGCTCAAGCTCATAACGTGTAATCACTGGTCCTGGCAGTGCAGTCAATACTTTGACTTCAATGCCAAAATCCATCAATTTTCGTTCAATCAATCTTGATGTGAAATCCAGGGTTTCTGCAGACGGTAACTCTACACTGCCAGAAGGCAAATCCAACAAATGTATCGGTGGCAGTGGCGTATCTGGGTGAGCTTCAAATAAAGTGGCTTGTTTCTCTTTTTGTACACGCGCACTTTGTGCAACTTCAAGCACAGACGCTTCAATAAATACTGGTTCGCGGTTTTCTGCCCGTTTTCGCTCACTTCCTACATATTCAGCACGTTCTAACTCAACCACCTTACCTGCTTTTCTATCTTGCCAATCTTGCAATTTAAACTTAATAAATTCATAGCTGGCAATCAAACCCGCCCCTAATTTTTCGGTAAGCATAATCCAGGACCAACCAGTAAACAGACTAAAACCAACCACAAACATCGACAGCAACACCATGCTAGAACCAATATAGCCAAACATGCTGCGCAAACCAGCGTCAACCGCAGCACCTAACATGCCGCCAGGTGCAAGTGGCAATGAGGCTGGCAGGCTAATTAAATGACCCGCCTCTATGGCAGTTGATGCGATAAGCAATAAACCGAATCCAATAAAATTAAACAATAAAAATGGCTTTTCACTCAAATTAACCGCTTCTAATTTCAAGTACACAAACCACATGGCGTAAAAAGCCAACACTGCCCACCACCACGCTGAAAAACCAAACAGATATAACAACATGTCAGAAACCCATGCCCCTACGCTGCCACCACTATTGTGAATGGCTGCATTATCAGCAGCCATGTGCGACCATGAAGGATCTTCACGGTGATAAGTAAAGAGGATAACGGTAATATAAAGCCCAACCAGGACTAAACCCAGCCACCATGCTTCTTTAATAAGCGTTGCGCCTATAGATTGTGATTTACTCACCTCGGCTTCGCGGCGCGCGTTCACAGGAGTTGATTTTTTGAAAAACAAGATAGTAAAACCTTACACATTTTTAACGTTGAATTTAATTATAGCAGTATCAAAGTCGCTTAGTAGCTAATACAATACTATTCTATTTTTAATCATAATCAGATTTCTTTAAAGGCTTTTATCATGGCAACAAAACATGTCCATTTACTTATTTTAGGCTCTGGGCCGGCAGGTTATTCTGCTGCGGTGTATGCAGCGCGCGCTAACCTTAAACCAGTATTGATTACTGGTATCGCTCAAGGGGGGCAACTGATGACCACAACAGAAGTGGACAATTGGCCTGCAGATGCCGATGGTGTGCAAGGACCTGAACTGATGGAACGCTTTCAAAAGCACGCCGAACGTTTTAACACTGAAATGATTTTTGACCACATTCACACGACATATTTAGCTGAAAAACCGATTCGTCTGGTGGGCGATAGTGGCGAATATACTTGCGATGCTCTCATTATCGCGACTGGTGCAAGTGCAAAGTATTTGGGCATTCCTAGTGAAGAAAAATTTAGTGGTAAAGGTGTTTCTGCCTGTGCGACTTGTGATGGTTTCTTCTACCGTAATCAAGAAGTTGCTGTTATTGGTGGCGGCAATACTGCGGTTGAAGAAGCGCTATATTTAGCTAACATTGCCAGCAAAGTAACACTGGTACACCGCCGCGATAAATTTAAAGCTGAAGCGATTTTGGTAGATAAACTAATGGCCCGCGTAGCCGAAGGAAAGATTGTGTTAGAAACCTTCCAAACACTCGATGAAGTGCTGGGCGATGACAGCGGCGTAACGGGCATGCGTCTTAAAAACGTGAATGATAATACTACTAAAGACATCAAGTTAATGGGTGTGTTTATTGCCATTGGCCACAAACCAAATACCGATATTTTTGCAGGCCAACTCGAGATGGAGGGTGGTTATATCATCACGCAGATGGGTCGAGGTGGTAATGCCACCGCCACCAGTGTGCCTGGTGTATTTGCTGCTGGTGATGTGCAAGACCATATCTATCGTCAGGCTGTAACCAGCGCCGGAACAGGTTGTATGGCAGCGCTTGATGCCGAACGTTATTTAGATAAATAATTAAATGCAGGAGCGATCTAAAGATCGCCCCTATAAAAACCAAACGGCGTTTAACAATAGTGGCTGATTCTAACGAAGATAAAGTTAATCTGTTTTCAGAAGCAGTCAAAGATGTGCGCCCACTGCAAAATGATGACCGCACAGTTCATGCCGTCAAAAAGCCAAAACCTATTCCAAAGCAATTTATTCGCGATGAGCAACAAGCACTTGCCGATTCATTATCAGACCATTACATCCCTGCGCACGAGCTTGAAACGGGTGAAGAACTACTTTACCTACGTGATGGCCACTCTCCCGATATTTTAAGTAAATTACGCCGTGGGAAATGGGTAATACAAGCCAACATAGACCTGCACGGCTTAGTCAGTGACGAAGCACGGCTTTATGTGTCTACTTTTATTAGCGATTGTAAAAAACGTAGCATCCGCTGTGTACGCATCGTGCATGGCAAAGGCTTAGGCTCACGCAACCGCGAACCCGTGCTTAAACATAAATTACGTAGCTGGCTCATGCAAAAAGATGAAGTTATTGCCTATGCCCAAGCCAAACCAGAAGATGGCGGCAGTGGTGCGGTAATTGTGTTACTGAAGGCTTAGCTTGCCCATAGCAACAAATATTTACAACCAAAATCGCTGAGACTCTCATGCTCATCGGGTCTGCGGCCTAACTCCCAAAAGAATTTACGTTCACTTTCTCTGATTGGCAAATCGTTGATGCTGGCGTAGCGTAATTCCATCCTGATAAACTTAAAAGTAATAACTTTCAAATTATTTACTGTCATTCTGACAAAGGTCAGAATCTTTTACAATGAGGATGCAGATTGCAGGTCAAGCCCGCAATGACGGAGTGAATATTATTCACCCAAAAATCCACCACTTTGATGCGCCCATAATGTGGCATACAAACCACCCAACTTGAGTAAGGTTTGATGATCACCCTCTTCTATTATTTTTCCTTCATCCAAAACAATTAACCTATCCATTGCAGCAATGGTAGATAAACGATGTGCGATTGCAACTACGGTTTTACCCTGCATCAAACTGTAAAGACTCGCTTGTATCGCTTGCTCCACTTCAGAATCCAGCGCACTGGTGGCTTCATCTAACAGCAATATAGGTGCATCTTTGAGCATGACACGTGCAATTGCAATACGTTGGCGCTGCCCTCCGGAGAGCTTTATACCACGCTCACCTACGTGCGCATCATAAGCCGTGCGACCTTTTGCATCCCTCAACTCTAAAATAAAGTCATGCGCCTCAGCGCGCTTGGCCGCGTTGATCATCTCAGCTTCAGTGGCATTGGGCCAACCATATAAAATGTTGTCGCGCACACTGCGATGCAGTAATGAAGTATCTTGTGTGACCATGCCTATCTGACTGCGCAAGCTGTTTTGTGTCGCGTGCTTGATGTCTTGCCCATCAATTAGTATGCGTCCTTGTTCAACGTCGTAAAAACGTAGCAGCAAATTCACTATGGTAGATTTACCCGCGCCTGAGCGCCCAACCAAGCCTACTTTTTCACCTGATTTAATCGTTAGGTTGAGTGCTTGCAATACTGACTTTTGCATACCATACGCAAAATTGACTTGTTCAAATTGAATGTTGCCCGCACTCACTACGAGCGGCTTGGCATCTGCTGCGTCTGTAATTTGATGTGCAATTGATAGCGTATTGACGCCATCTTGCGCGGTGCCAATCTGCTCATAAAGCGTTGTCATCTCCCACATTACCCAGTGTGAAATTCCGTTGAGACGCAGCGCCATTGCGGTTACCGCAGCCACCCCACCCACGCTCACTTCGCCTTTAGTCCATAACCACAAAGCGACACCTGATGTGGCAATGATCAGCAGCATATTGAGTATGTGATTCATCACTTCAACGCCAGATACGTAGCGCATTTGTGCGTGCACTGTTCCTAAAAATTCTTTCATGGCAGATTGTGCATAGCCAGCTTCACGTCCAGCATGTGAGAACAATTTAACAGTGCTGATATTGGTGTACGCGTCGGTAATACGGCCTGTCATCAATGAGCGTGCATCTGCTTGTTGTTGCGATACCTTTGCCAAGCGCGGTACGAAGTAACTGAGAGAGGCGATATAAAAGACCACCCATGCTAAAAATGGCAGTATAACTGTGACATTAAAATGCCCCACTACTGCTACCATCGTCACAAAATAAATCACCACAAACACTAAAATATCGGCGACGATAAACCACACATCACGCACTGCCAAGGCTGTTTGCATCACTTTTGCAGCCACACGACCAGCAAATTCATCTTGATAGAAACTCATACTTTGGCTAAGCATGAGTCGATGGAAATTCCAACGCAAACGCATGGGAAAGTTACCCGCCAATGTTTGGTGCTTAATCAATGATTGTATTGCAATGAGCATCGGACTTAATAGCAACAAACCTGCTAATAACAGCAAGCTGTGCTTTTCTGTAACCCACAATAATTCTGGCGATGTTTTGCTCAGCCAATCAACCACTTTACCCATTACCGCAAATAACAAAGCTTCAAAGCCGCCAATTAATGCAGTAACGATGGTCATCACGAAGATAAATAACCGTGAGCCCTGTGTGCAAGCCCATACAAACGGCCACAGCGCGTTAGGTGGCGGATCAATTTCGTTTGCTGGAAATGGATTTAAGAGATTTTCAAACCAACGTAGCATATAGTGATTTCTGTTCAGATTTAATGCTAATTCCAAACTACATTCAAGTTGATACGTTGTTGCGCCTTATAGACGTGCTACAGCACTGCCTTCGTCGGCACGCCTAGCCTCATCTTGAATGTAACTTGGAATAACTTAATGAAAAATAGCAGTCTTTACAGACTGGGTAAAACTAGATTTTTTGAATTAAACAAACTGCTTCAGCCGCAATGCCTTCGCCCCTGCCTGTAAAGCCAAGCTTTTCAGTAGTGGTAGCTTTCACGTTGATTGCACCTACTTCTACCTGACAGTCTTCAGCAATATTTGCGCGCATTTGTTCAGTATGTGGTGATAACTTTGGTAACTCACAAATCACCGTGCTATCGACATTGCCCACAACGTAGCCCCGTGCTTTAAGTAAAGTAACCACGTGCCGCAATAACTCTCGTGAATTGATACCTTGATAGCGCAGATCAGTCGGAGGAAAGTGCTTGCCAATGTCGCCCAGCGCCGCCGCACCTAGTAAAGCATCGCAAACAGCGTGTAGCAATACATCCGCATCAGAATAGCCATCCAAGCCTTTTGCAAACGGAATGTCCACGCCGCCGATAATACATTTTCGCCCTATAACCAAATGGTGAACATCAAAGCCGTGACCGATTCGTATCGTCATATTTATATCAACTCGAACTTAGTAACGCAGATAGTACAGCTAAATCTTGTGGGTAAGTCACTTTAAGGTTTTGCAATTCACCCATCACAAGTTTTGGTTTTAAGCCAAGCGCTTCAATCGCCTCTGCTTCATCTGTTGGTATACCGTTAAACTCTAACAGCGCCTTTTTAAGCATGGCATAACGAAACATCTGTGGCGTTTGCGCCTGCCATAAATCAGTGCGCGGTAAGGTTGCTGAGACACGCTGCTCGCTATCTGCACGTTTTAAGGTATCCGCGAGTGGCGTTGCCAATAAACCACCAACATCGTCGTTTTCTAGCGTGTTTAATAGTTGATTTAGTAAAAGATTACTCAAACCAGGGCGCGCGGCATCATGCACCAATATCCAATCATCCGCCTCCACTTGCGCCTCAATTGCATTTAAGCCATTTAGCACAGTAGCGGCCCGTGTATCGCCGCCGCAATAATGCGCTTGTGCTTTTCTACTTAAATTAAGATAAGTGCTACGCCAATACGCATCACCAGAACTAAGTATGATATTGACGGTATTAATTTTAGCAGCTTGATCAAACACTTTAATTACATGCTGAATCAGCGGCTTACCATTTAAGCTCAGATATTGTTTAGGCGTATCTACACCCATGCGACTACCGCTACCAGCCGCCGGGATGATGACGTGAAAACGCGCCATGCTAAATTAGAGACATGCTCAAGAACATACTTAGATTCTAACTCAGCCAGCTTACATTTACTGTCTATTTTTCAAATTCGCCGCTATACGTAACCTCAACGCATTCAGCTTAATAAAACCACCCGCGTCTTTTTGATCATAGGCACCTTTGTCATCTTCAAACGTCGCTATCGTTGAATCAAAAAGTGAATTGGTTTTGCTATCACGACCGGTCACTATCACATTGCCTTTATAGAGCTTAACGCGAACCCAGCCATTGACTACCGCTTGGGTGTGGTCGATGAGCGTTTGAATTGCAATACGTTCCGGACTCCACCAATAGCCGTTATATATCATGCTGGCATAACGCGGCATCAGGTCATCTTTCAAGTGTGCTACTTCGCGGTCTAGTGTGATGGATTCAATGGCGCGGTGCGCTTTAAGCATAATCGTGCCCCCTGGCGTTTCGTAGCAACCGCGTGATTTCATGCCCACATAGCGATTTTCAACTAAATCCAGGCGACCAATGCCGTGTTTCCCACCAATTTTGTTCAGATGCGCCAATAACTCATGCGGTTTCATGGCTTCACCATTCAAGCTTACCGGGTCACCATTCACATATTCAATATCTAAATATTCAGCGGCATCTGGTGCTTTTTCTGGGCTAACGCTCCAGCGCCACATAGACTCTTCGGCTTCTGCGGCCGGGTTTTCTAAATGACGACCTTCGTAGCTGATATGCAGCAGGTTAGCATCCATACTATAGGGACTGCCGCCCTGTTTATGCTTCATATCGACTGGAATACCATGTGTTTCAGCATAAGCCATGAGCTTTTCACGGCTCAATAAATCCCACTCGCGCCATGGAGCAATGATTTGAATATTTGGATTTAAGGCATACGCACCTAACTCAAAACGTACTTGATCGTTACCTTTACCAGTGGCGCCATGCGAAATTGCATCGGCATTGGTTTCACGTGCAATTTCTATCAATCGTTTAGCGATTAAAGGGCGTGCAATTGAAGTACCTAATAAATATTCGCCTTCATACACTGTGTTCGCACGGAACATAGGAAACACAAAATCACGCACGAACTCTTCACGTACATCATCAATGTAAATTTCTTTCACGCCAGCAGCTTTCGCTTTTGCGCGGGCAGGTTCCAACTCTTCACCTTGACCTAGGTCTGCGGTAAATGTCACCACTTCACATTGATATTCATCTTGTAACCACTTTAAGATGACTGATGTGTCCAGGCCGCCTGAATAGGCTAATACAACCTTCTTAATTTCTTTTTTAACGTTACTCATTGCTTAAACTTTTCCTCAATTAACTTTTCCTAATAATAAATATTCCATCAATGCTTTTTGTACGTGCAGACGGTTTTCCGCCTCATCCCACACTACAGATTGCGCACCATCAATCACGCCTGCCGCCACTTCTTCACCACGATGTGCTGGCAGGCAATGCATAAACAGCGCATCTTTAGCAGCGACTTTCATCATCTCGCAATCTACTTGCCAATCTGCAAAATCACGTAAACGCTCTTCATTTTCCGCTTCAAAACCCATGCTGGTCCAAACATCAGTCGTCACCAAATCAGCGCCTTTTGCTGCTTCCATCGGATCAGCAAACACCTCAAAATGATCATTGCCGTATAGGTTTGCACGCTCCGGCTCTACTTCATAGCCAGGTGGCGTGGATACATGCACATTAAAATCCAAAACCTCAGCGGCCTGCAACCAGGTGTTGCAGACGTTATTGCTGTCACCAATCCACGCCACCGTTTTGCCTTGAATAGACCCGCGATGCTCAATAAATGTAAAAATATCCGCCAAAATCTGGCATGGGTGATATTCGTTGGTTAAACCATTGATGACAGGCACGCGAGAATTGGCTGCGAAGCGCTCGATAATTTCTTGCTCAAAAGTACGAATCATCACCACATCGCTCATACGTGAGATAACCTGTGCTGCATCTTCCACCGGCTCACCACGTCCAAGCTGCGAATCGCGCGTATTCAAGTAAATCGCCGAACCACCCAATTGCTGCATTCCTGCCTCAAATGACAAACGGGTACGGGTGCTGGCTTTTTCAAAAATCATCACCAATGTGCGGTCTTGCAAAGGCCAATATTGCTGATAAGCCTTGAATTGGCTTTTGATCAATCGCGCTCGCTCAAATACATATTCAAGCTCACCACGATTTAAGTCATTGAACTGTAAGAAATGTTTTATCGCCATAATGTTTATCGCTATAGTTTCTAATACTGTAGTTTTATTACCGTAGGGTCGGCAAATTTGCCCACCATTAACTTACACCAGACGGGCAGAAAATCTCTACCCGCCCTACTTGCTGAATATAGCTAGCTGTTTAAGAACGCCTTAATTAAGGCAGCTAAACGTTGCACTAACTCTTTAGCCTCAGCCTCGTTCATGACTAACGGCGGTAGCAAACGCACCACTTTGTCTGCCGTAACGTTGATCAATAGTTTAACCTCTAAGGCCATTCTCACTAAATCGCCACACGGCCTATCTAGCTCAATACCTATCATTAAACCCGCATTACGTATAACAACAACACCTTTGGTGTTTTTGAACTCATCATTAAAACCTTTACGGATTAAATTACCGATTTTTTCTGCATTCTCGCGCAGACCATCTTCTTCTATGGTGTTTAACGTTGCTAAACCAGCCGCGCAAACCAATGGATTACCACCAAAGGTAGAGCCATGTTTGCCATAAGTAAATACTTCTGCCGCTTTGCCACTTGCCACACAGGCACCAATCGGCACACCTGAGCCCAAGCCTTTAGCAAGACTCATGACATCAGGCTTGATTGTTGTATGCTGAAAAGCAAACCAAGTGCCAGTGCGACCTATGCCAGTTTGCACTTCATCCAGCATCAACAGCCAGCCATGAGCATCACAAATTTGGCGTAATGTTTCCAGATAAGCGCCCGCATCTTTCGGGATATTGATGCCACCCTCACCCTGCACAGGCTCAACTAAAATTGCGACTACATTAGAATTGCGCGAAGCCACTTGCTTGACTGCTTCAATATCATCATAAGGCACACGAATAAAGCCGCTTACCAATGGCTCAAAGCCAGCTTGCACCTTGCGATTACCTGTAGCTGAAAGCGTTGCCATAGTGCGGCCATGAAACGACTGGTCCATGACAATGATTTCAGGGGTTTCTAACCCTTTATTATGCCCGTACAATCGAGCTAGCTTAATGGCTGCTTCGTTAGCCTCACAGCCCGAGTTGCAAAAAAATACTTTATCCATACCTGAAATTTCGCACAGCTTATCCGCCAAAGCTGCTTGCTCCGCAATGTGATAGATATTGGATACATGAATGAGCTTAGCCGCTTGCTCGCTAATGGCTTTCACTAATTTAGGGTGTGCGTGGCCTAGGCCATTTACCGCTACGCCTGCAAGCGCATCTAAATACTTCTCGCCGTTTTCATCCCACAGCCAAACCCCATCACCCTTCACAAAGGTGACAGGTTGGCGCATGTAGGTATTCATTAAATGATCTGACATAGATAACTTTACAAAACTTGTTTAACATTATAAAAAGAAAACGGCGGCAAATGCCGCCGTTTGCTGCATTCACTTAAATTATAAAGACTTTACAATTAAAGACATAAAAATTAAAGCTCTTAAAATCAAAGGCCTACGATTGCTCGATGCGACAACCCGTTTGCCATGAAAAATAACATGGGAATTGAAAACATCATATTAGTGCGTGATGCTAACATTGCCACGCGGCGTGCTTTTGCCTTTTCTTCATCACTTGCTGGTTTCATGCCTAAGATTTTTTGTTGATTTGGCCAAATAAAAAACCAAACATTAAACAACATAATAGTGCCTAACCATGCACCCACACCAATAGCAGCGTAACCATCGCGCAATAAAAATGCATCAACAAAACCTTTGCCAAGCAACCATGCGCCAGCTACCCACGTTGCAACCGCAGCCCAGCGAAACCATAACAATGCGCGCGGCGCAATGTGCTTGGTGATACCCGCAGCGGTACCATCAACCGCAGCTTCTTTTAACGCTGGCATTTGTACGAGATTAAAATAGTAAAGCAAGCCAATCCAAGTAATACCAGCAACAATGTGAGCCCAACGTGCTATTCCAGGTAAAAATTCCATAATTCATGCCCCCATCAAAACATTTTTAACAATTAAAAATAACACTAACGTAAGCACTAAGCCTGCGATAATTGTCCCTGAAACTGAATCTAACGGATTTTTCATGTGATACATCTCCTAGACTTTATAATAATTGTTATATTTATGTAATTCTTTCAAGCAATTACCAAGTGTGAGATTAGCTGAAAACCCCAAAATTGGCAACCCTGGCATGATACGCTCGACGATATATTGAAGTAGTTTGTAACCAAATGAAATCTATGCTGAAAAATTTACAGTTTACGTTGTCCAGTCTATCTTTATCTAAAGCTAAGCTTCCTAATTTAGGCAGCTTATGGATGCTGGTCGCCGCACTGGGCTTTTCAATTATGGGCGCGCTGGTTAAAGTGGGTGCGCAAAAATTTAGCAGTAGTGAACTTGTGTTCTATCGCTCCCTTTTTGGCTTAATGGTCATTTACTTGTATATATTCACCAAAAAACTGCCGCTCGCTACACCAGTGATGTTCAAGCAAATGTCACGCGCATTGGTAGGCTTTGCTTCACTTGTACTTTTTTTCTATGCTATTGCCCACCTACCCTTAGCCACTGCAATTACGCTTAACTATACCTCACCTCTATTTTTAGCCATATTCACGCCATTTTTACTACATGAAAAACCAAAAAAGACACTATTCATCGGGCTGATTATTGGCTTTATCGGTGTTAGCCTGCTACTTAAACCTAGCTTTAGCCATCAAGATTGGCTGGCTGGTTATTTAGGTTTACTCTCTGGCATAGGCGCTGCGTTAGCCTACGTGCATGTAAAGCAGTTAGGCAAAGCACATGAGCCGGATTGGCGTACAGTATTTTACTTTACGCTAGTATCCACGATTGGTGCAGGACTATGGATGTTGTTTGATAGTTTCCATCCTGTCGATTTGAAAGACTTACCTGTTTTACTAGGACTGGGATTTTCTGCCACCATTGCACAATTAGCGATGACGCGCGCTTACCGAACCGGCGATACCTTAGTTGTTGCAAGCCTGGCTTATGTAACGGTGATATTGGCAAGCCTGTTTGGCGTGGTATTGTGGCATGAGCATTTAAGCTTAGATGCATGGGTTGCAATCGGTTTGATTATTTTAAGTGGTGTGATTAGCGTACGCACCACTCAATAACCACCACGCTGCAACTACAAACTATGAAGCTACAAAAATATAGAAATTACAAGCACTTAAACAGGAAATTTCTAGACTATTGCTAGACATTTACCATATTTGGCGGTAATCTGACCCTCCGACGTTAAAAACGTAGAGTTTAATTACAGTCTCACGGCAATGCACATCAACATTAATAAATGGCTGGCAATAGGGTTAGTATCCTCTGCGCTTTGTGGTTGCATGGGCGGCTCAATCGCGCAGCAGTTGGTCAGATCCATGTTAATGCAGGGTGCGGATAAAGTGACTGCAGCAGCAATAGATGCTCATGATCGTAACGAAAAGCTTGCCGCGCAAAAGTTGCCACTAAAAGATACCGCACCTGACCCATATAAAATCGCTTTTTTGAATTCTGGCTTTGAAAATGTCACCATTCAAATTGAGCCTTTACCTGTAACACCACCTGATGATGAAAAGCCACTTCAAATGATGCAGGAAACCAAACTGGTACAAGTAGTGGTTTGGAATCTGCTGGTAGGCGATGAAAAACAAAGCGTCCTTGAAAAAGCCAGGATGCAAGGTTCAACTGACATTCCGCCTAAAGCTGAATGGCAACAATGGCAGATTGCAATTGGGGCCGCAGCTAGCAACAAACAACAAGCCATTACATTTTTAATTCCACCAGAAATGGGAAAAATGCATAGTGGTGCTAAAGCCTTGGTTGAGTTATCTAGCGTCGGCCAGTTGAACGTGGCGCGTTACCCGTTAAATTAAGGATCTATTAAACCACTGCGCATCGCAATTAGCGCAATTTCTGCCGAGTTATTTGCATTGAGTTTTTGCTTAATATTATAAAGATGCGTGCCTACAGTACGTGGGCTTAAAAATAAGGTTTCAGCAATCTCATTGGTAGTTTTACCTTTTGCCAACGCCATAAATACTTCAAATTCGCGCGGTGATAGTACATCTACTGGGTTTTGGTCGCCAGATAGCTGCTGAATAGCCATTTGTTGCGCAACGCCCGCCTCCAGGTATTTTTTACCGATAGCCACCGTACGAATCGCCTTAATCAGCTCCTCAGCCGCACTGCGTTTAGTCAAATAGCCCATTGCTCCAGCATTTAATACCCGTTTGGGGTGTACAGAATCTTCGTGCGCTGACAACACCAAAATTTTAGCGGCACTATCTTTTGCGAGAATACGCTCAATCGCTTCTAGCCCTCCTATACCTGGCATGGTAATGTCCATCACCACCACATGCGGTTTGTGTTCCATATAACGTTGAATACTCTGTTCACCGTTCTCTGCCTCTGCAACAACTTTAATATCGGCATCTAACTCTAGCAACATCTTAAACCCCATACGCACCACGGCGTGGTCATCCACTAGCATGACATTAATTTGACTCATGTTGCTTGCCTTCCCCCACCATTGGGTAACGTTAAGTTGTTCAGTAAGTTAAAACTTTTAAGCATTTTTCCGCCTATTGACTTAAAGAGCGGTTAGGAATGTTGATATAAATAGCTGTGCCTTTATCAGGTGCGGCATCCACATTAAAGCTGCCGTGCAAGGCCTGCGCCCGCTCACGCATACCTAACAAGCCAAAGTGCTTAGTTTGGTCAACCGCTCCAACATCCATACCGATACCGTTATCTTTAACATTCAACTGCAATTCACCCGTTTTTGTTTTTGTTAATTGAATATCAATCGCCGTCGCCTCTGCGTATTTCAACGCATTATTCAATGACTCTTGCACTATTCGATACAAATTGATGCTGACAGTTTCACCTAAACCTTGTAAATCGCCTTTTAATTGTAAATTAATTTTGATATTAGGGTTTTGTGTTTGATAGCTATTGACGACATCTTTTAAAGTTTCAGCCAAACCCAAATTATCTAAAGAGCCAGGGCGTAATTGGCGAATGATGTTATGCATGCCATCATATATTTGATTAGCAGCTGAAACAATCACTCGTGCATTCGCTTCAATGTCTGGCATACCAGGATTATCATTACTCGCTTTAGTTTTATTGGCAATACCCACAGCAAAAGTTTTAATGGCAGTTACATATTGCCCTAATTCATCGTGCAATTCACGCGCCAAGCTATGGCGCTCATCCTCAATATGTTTTTGAATTACATGCGTGAGTTGACGATTTTCTTCCAATTGCCGCTCTGCTGCCAATGATTCTGCCATACGATTTAGGCTATGCCCAATGCGATCAAATTCTGGCAACGTAAACGCAGGCAGACGCGTGCTTAAATCACCCTGTTCCATTTTATTGATTGCTTTTAACATAGGCTGTAGTGGTCGCAACCAATGTCCCAACATCCAATACACCATGCTATTTAATAAAACAAAAAACGTTAAGCCTAGCCAAAATAAATAACTCATCTTGCCCCAAGACTCACGGATTGCACCCAATGGGTTGGGAATGATTTCTAATTTACCAAAACGCACGAACCGCGACACGGGTTTTTCATGCGGATCGAGCAAATCAACAAACCACTGTGGCGGGTTTTCCTCAGTGCGATATTTTGAGGGTGGAGATTGATACAACAAAGCACCACTGATGCTATGAAGCTTGATTTGGTTACCTCGCACATGTCCCAATGATTCTAAAAATCGCCTTAGTACATCATGCGTATAGCCCCACTCCGGGTTCTGCATCGAACTGACAATGACAGTATCTAGCAACTGCGTAGTGACGCGTGTGGCTGCTTCAACACCCTCTTGAATAGAGGCTTTAGTGCCATTAAGTGTGACATAACCTACTGCCACCATAAAGAGTAACAATAGCGCGGTAATCAAAAGATTCAGGCGAAATCGTAAGCTCATATTTTTAAACACATATTTCATCGTGTCACACTATTGTTTCTAATCCAAACAGCAAAAATGCCTTCATCCATATAGCCACTAGCGACGGCTAGTATGGTTAAAGTAGCATCTACTTGCGTTGCTTTAAGCTTGTAGCCATTCAAACCTAAAAACAAACCCGCAGAAAGAAATGCCACCCGCTTATTGCCATCAATAAAAGCATGATTTTTTGCCAAGCCTAATCCATACGCGGCAGCCAATTGTGCAATATCAGGCTCACCATACGTCGCTAAATTCATTGCTCGGTTTAATGCTGAATCTAACAAACCTTCATCACGCACACCTGAGGCACCCCCATGTAAAGCCAAACTTTCGTCATGCAATGTCACTAACAATTGCTTGTCAATCCATCTCCATTCGCGCATAGCTATTTTGCCAGCGCATTAAATGTATCGCGATATTCGCGCATAAATTCACGTCCAATATCAAGCTGCTCTTCAAAACTTGGGTCATTTGGCGTAATAGTTATCGCGCCTGGCGCATCGGTTAAAAACACGGTATCGCCTTTTTCCAGCTTCAGGCGCGCCAATACCTCTTTAGGCAAAATCAAGCCGACTGAATTTCCAATTTGTGTCAGTTTAAGTGTGTGCATGGTGACACCTCTAATTATAAGTTATAACAAACGTTATAATAACGCTAAAAATCCTGTTGATACAAGTGGTTATTTTCAAAGAGTTGATGCAATGCATCTAAACCGCCATTCAAGATAAGTCCCTCTTAATTGTTGTGCGAATTTAGCAAGAAAATTAACTTTACGTTAATATATTGACATGAAAACACCGTTTATTTTGTCAGCCGCCTTGGCAATACGTAACGCAATCTTAGCGCATGAATCTGAGCTGGAGTCGCTAGACCGTGCGATTGGCGATGGCGATCACTATATCAACATGAAGCGCGGCGCAAATTCAATTGTAGAAATTCAAGCCGAGCTTGCTACGCTCACCCCCGATGCGGCATTGCACAAAATCGGCTTAAAGCTACTTAGCACAATTGGCGGCGCTTCTGGGCCATTACTCGCAAGCTTCTTTATGGGCATGGCTAAAGTGCTTGAAACACAAGCACACGAAAATAAAGTCCTCAAAGAAAATGGCGATGACTCTATTTTAAAAATAGCCGCAGGTTTTGCTGCAGGTGTTCAAGCCATAATTCAGCGTGGTAAGGCCGATATTGGCGAAAAAACCATGCTTGATGTACTTATTCCAGTATCGAATCAATTCGTATTACTGGCGGCTCAAAACTGCGATGCCAAACTGATATGCGCCACACTCATACACACTGCTGAGCAAGGCATGCTAGCAACAAAAAACTTAATCGCCACCAAAGGCAGAGCCGCTGGTTTGGGTGAACGCGCCATTGGGCACATTGACCCCGGCGCTAAAAGTTGCCAATTGATGATAGGGGCAGTTTGCAACTTGTTATTAAAAACCTAACAACTATCATTCCCGCGCAGGCGGGAATGATGAAATAAAAGGGATAAAAGATGAAAAAATTTATCAACAAAATTGATGATGTATTAGTTGAAAGCCTGAGTGGCTTTGCTACAGCGCATGCGGGCTTGGTAAGCCTGCATTTAGACCCACATTTTATAACACGTAAAAACAAGGCTGCTAATAAGGTCGCAATTATCTCTGGCGGCGGTTCCGGGCACGAGCCATTGCACAGCGGCTACATTGGCTACGGCATGCTGGATGCCGCCTGTCCAGGCCATGTGTTCACCTCGCCGACACCAGACCAAATGCTCATGGCAGCCGAAGCCGTGCATGCTAACAAAGGCGTGCTGTTTATCGTTAAAAACTACGCGGGCGATGTGATGAATTTTGAAATGGCAGCGGAAATGCTACCTTTTGAAAGCGCCACAGTACTCACCAGTGACGATTGTGCCGTGATTAACAGCACCTACACCACAGGCCGTCGCGGCGTTGCAGGTACGGTAATTGTAGAAAAATGCGTGGGCAGCTTAGCCGAAACTGGCGCGAGCTTACAAGCCTGCAAAGCACTCGGTGACAAAGTCAACAACCGCACCGCCAGTATGGGTGTAGCGCTCACTAGCTGCACTGTACCTGCTGCCGGACGCCCTACTTTTGATATTGGTGATACCGAGCTTGAAATGGGTGTAGGTATTCATGGCGAGCCAGGCCGCAGGCGTGAAACCATGCGCGAAGCAGATGCGATTGTGAGCGACTGTGTGAATGCAATTTTAACTGACTTAAAACCCAGCCAAAACAGCGAAGCCTTACTGCTAATCAACGGCTTTGGTGCGACACCTTTAATGGAACTTTATCTGTTATATAACATTGCTGCTAGGTTGTTCAGTCAGCACGGCATTCGAATTTCACGTTCATTAGTGGGCAATTACACCACAGCGCTTGACATGGCGGGCGCTTCTGTAACGCTATGTTTGCTTGATGATGAAATCAAGCAGCATTGGGATAGCCCTGTGCATACACCCGCACTGCGCTGGAAGGTTTAAGAACCTTTTTCGACACTGGGTTCAGAAAACACGATTGAGTAAACACCCCCCCGTTTATATTAATGTATGAAGATATGCTCACTGCGATCACCAGAGAGAAATCGCTCAAAGGTATCACCCGCCAAAAGAAAACTTACTTGATTGAAGCAAACTGCATATTCTCATACCAACTGACCACTGATTCTCATGACAACTGACCAGCCATGCTCATTTCCACTTACCAGTTGTTCTCATGGGTACTGACCATTAAATAAAGCTATGCATATTTAGAACACCAGCTTTGTGACGGTGTCAAAAATTAGGACTGTAATCTGAGTATTTGATATTCATTCCACTTGAATTGTCAAAACAAGCGAGATACAATGTAACTCAATTTATATGGAGTACATTATGGCTACTACAAGCATGGTACATGTTCGGGTTGATGAAAATATTAAACTAGAAGCTACAGAAACATTAGCTCTAATGGGGCTTTCTGTTTCTGATGCTGTGCGCGTATTCTTAACGAGAGTAGTCGTTGAGAAACAACTTCCTTTTACTCTTAGAGTCCCAAATCCAGAAACTCATGCAGCAATGATAGAAGCAGATGCTATTGCCAACCGACACAAAGCTCGTTTTGCAACTGCTGATGAGTTGTTCCATGACCTCGAAAAAAACAGCGTCAAGTAAACGCGCCAGGATTCCGCGTTCAGCGGATTATACAAAGTTTTTTCTCAAAGACTGGGAGCGCCTATCGCATTCCGGTCGATACGACATGAATAAGCTTAAAGAAGTTATGCTTCTCTTAATAGCCAATGATGCTCCACTTGGGCCGGAATGGTTAGATCATCCTCTTGGTGGAGACTGGGATGGTCATAGAGAATGTCATGTAGGTGGCGATTTCTTATTGGCCTACAAACTCGACAATAGCAATAAGATTGAGCTGATTGTATTTGTTCGTGCTGGTACTCATGCAGATTTGTTTGAATAAACATAAAATCCAATCTAATTTTTTAGCTAAATCTGTGTTTACTTCAAAATGAATGAATGGCCAGTAGTCATGAGAATCACTGGTCAGTTTGAATAATAATTGGTGGTCAACTAGATGAGAATACTCACAAACAATCCAGCTTGGGAAGATTTGGCGATTAAATTAGCGATTTTTAAGCCTTGAATAGTTTTTTCTGGATTGAAGCACATAGGACACAACATCACTCCTCTCAATGACATTTAATCAGGGCATTCAAAAGTTATCCCGCAAAAACCTGCTCCCACAACGCAGTCACCGCCGCCACATGCTCACTTACTAACGATATTTCTACTCTCAACTGCGCTACGCCTTGCAGCTTGAGCATGTGCTGCGTATGGCGATACTCTCGATAAGCGAACACTGCTTTTTCAGCCAAATCATGGTCGATAATATTGAGTGATGCTAACAATTTCAATAGCGCAATGTTGCCGATATTTGCAGTGAGTTGTGGATATTGTTTTGCATGTGCCAACACCAAGTATTGCACTAAAAATTCCACATCAATAATGCCGCCGATGCTATGTTTAACATCAAACAAATTGCCGGTTAAATGTTGTGCGACGCGCATTTTTTCACGCATGGCCAGTACTTCTGATTTCAGTTTTTCTAAATCACGAGTTTGTGCAATTACCTCTACTCGAATTTTCTCAAAGGTTTCGCCTATCTGTTTATCACCTGCAACAAATCTGGCACGCGTAATGGCTTGATGTTCCCATACCCAGGCTTTTTGCAATTGGTATTCTCTGAACGCGGTCACACTACTCACCAGTAAACCGCTATTGCCGTCTGGCCGTAATTGCAAATCAGTTTCGTAGAGTAAGCCAGCTGATGTCAAACTGTTAAACCAGTTATTGATACGTTGCGCAAAGCGCGCATAGACCTCACCCGCTTCCGGTGTATCGTCTTTGTAGAGAAAAATAATGTCCAAATCAGAGGCATAACCCAGTTCTTTGCCGCCTAATTTGCCATAACCAATGACAGCAAATTTCGGTACCTCAAGGTGCTTACCACGTATCTGCGGCCAGATAATTTCCAAGCTGACACTTAAAACCAACTCAGCCAGCGCACTTAAATAATCTGAGAGCGTTTCCAGCGCGAGCTCTCCGTTGATATCCTGCGCCGCAAATCGAAATACATTAGCATGCTTAAAGTGGCGCATCACATCCATCTGCCGCTCAACATCGCCTTCCACTTCTACCAAGCGTTTAATCAACTCCACACGCATGGCTGAAAAATCTGGCACTGCATATAAACTGCGTGTATCCAAAAGCTCATCCAGCAATATGGGGTGCTGGGCCAAATAATTCGCCAGCCAAGGGCTACTACTACATAATTTAACTAATAAACGCATAGCTTGAGTATGCTCTGCCAGCAAGGCCAGGTAACTTGCACGGCGACATATGCTTTCTAATAAATCGATCACCCGCATCAGCGTAATATCTGGGTTTTGCATCTCGGCTGCCAGCAAGATAACAAGCGGCATCAATGCATCAAAACGTTGGCGACTCAATTCCGGCAACTTTGCATAACGGCTACTTTGATGCAAGGTATTCAAACGACGCAAAGTCTCTTGCGCCTCGGCAAAGCCCATTTGTTGCAAAGCAAGCACCGCCTCTTGCTCTGCTATTGCGCCGTTCCAGATAGATTTTTCAATATCCAACACATCTTGACCAGTGTTGGCATCACTAAAAGTGGCGTCAAAATGTTGTTGTACATTTTGTCGATACAAATTCAGTTGCGTTAAAAACTCTGCCCAGCCCGCAAAGCTCATGGCTTTAGCAATGCGCGCTTTTGCCTCATCTGTTTTTGGCAATTCCTGAGTTTGCGCATCTTCTACATACATCAGCCTGTGTTCTAAGTTCCGTAAAAACACATAAGCCTGGCTTAATTCACTCACCGTTTTTTCATGCAATAATCCTTTGTTTTTTAATAGCTCCAATATTGCCAGCGTTGGCTTGATTTGCAGGCTCACGTCCTGTCCGCCTCGAATCAACTGAAATACTTGTGCGATAAATTCAATCTCGCGTATACCACCACGCCCAAGTTTAATGTTGTCATGCATGCCCTTACTATTTACGTCACGCTGAATTTGTATTTTCAAATCACGCATCGAAGCAAATGCGCCAAAATCCAGGTATTTACGAAATACAAATGGTTTAAGTAAGCAGGAAATTTGATTGCCACCCGTGACTTCGCGCCCCTTAATCCAAGCGTAACGTTCCCACTCACGACCGTTGTTTTGATAATAATCCTCAAGTGCATCCAGATTGCTTACTAGCGCGCCCTCACTGCCAAATGGTCGCAAACGCATATCCACTCTGAATACAAAACCATCTTCAGTAATTTCATCAATCGCGGCAATGAGCTTTTTTGCCAGGCGAGTAAAAAAATCTTGATTACTAATCGGGTTCTCTGCTTGAGTTTCGCCTTCGTTTTCATAGGCAAAAATCAAATCAATATCGGAAGAAACATTGAGCTCACGCCCACCCAGCTTGCCCATGCCAATCACAATAAAACTTTGCGGGTAACCTTGCGCATCCACAGGTTGACCAAGCGCATCCACCAGCCAAGTGTTGAGGTAATCAATTGCTGTGTTAATCACACATTCAGCCAATAATGAAGTGGTACGCATGACCTCACGCAAATCCGCTAAAGCATTCAAGTCTCTTACAATCATGCGCGCCATGACATGCTGGCGTAAAAACCGCAGTGCACGTTTCAATGACACTTCATCAACAATATTTTGTTGTGACAAAAAGTTCTGCATGTCTCTTAACTGGTACTCTTTATGCAGGTTTTCTAGCGAATCGTTCATTAAACCAGCATCTTTTGTGAACAATCTTGCAATAAACGGACTGCAAGCTACCGCATGGCGTATACAAGCCTCATCTCTATGCCCATCGCTATACTGGGCGCGGTTTTCTGATAGAATCATATCAAGTGTTAGCATCAATTTTTAAGCCAATTTTTAAGGTAGTATGACGGTTGTCAGTAATTAAATAAATTTGCTGGTTAAATTATAAGTGCGTTAAACATCGTTAGGGGATTTGCATGTCAATTGAGTCAGTTCTTCATGAAAACCGCGTTTTTGAACCTAGTGCAGATTTTGTAAAAGCTGCAAATGTCTCTGGTATGCCAGCATACCAAAAACTATGTGCCGAAGCTTCAGCCGATTACGAAGGCTTTTGGGCAAAACTGGCACGCGAATTATTAGTGTGGCATAAACCCTTTACCAAAACACTTAATGAGGATAACGCACCGTTTTACAAATGGTTTGAAGATGGCGAGCTCAATGTTTCTGCTAACTGTTTAGATAAACACCTCAATACTATCCCTAATAAAATCGCCATTATCTTTGAAGCTGATAATGGCGATGTTAAAAAAGTCACCTACAAAGAGTTGTACCACCGTGTATGCCAGTTTGCGAATGGCCTAAAAAAGCTCAATTTAGAAGTTGGCTCTCGCGTCATTATTTATTTGCCAATGGGCATTGAGGCCATTGTTGCCATGCAAGCATGCGCGCGCATTGGCTTAACGCATTCTGTAGTGTTCGGCGGCTTTTCTGCCAAGAGCTTGAATGAGCGAATTATAGATGCAGGTGCGGTGGCGGTGATTACATCTGATGGTCAATATCGCGGCGGTAAAACGCTACCGTTGAAACTTGCTGTAGATGAAGGCATTGCGATGGGTGGATGTGAGTCTATCCAAAAAGTTGTGGTACTTAAAAAAACTGGTCAAGAAGTCACCTGGAATACAAATAACATCTGGTGGCATGATCTCATAGATGGCGTTGCAGATACTTGCGAACCTGTGATGGTGAACGCAGAGCACCCGTTATTTTTACTTTATACCTCAGGCAGCACGGGCAAACCAAAGGGTGTGCAGCATTCCTCTGCAGGCTATCTGCTCCACGCCATGAACACAATGCGCTGGGCCTTTGACATTCACGATGAGGATATTTTTTGGTGTACTGCCGATGTAGGTTGGATTACCGGTCACACTTACGTGACGTATGGCCCACTCGCCGTTGGCGCTACACAAGTGGTATTTGAAGGTATTCCTACTTATCCAGACGCTGGCCGCTTTTGGCAAATGATAGCAAAACATAAAGTGAGTATTTTTTACACTGCACCTACAGCTATTCGCTCGCTGATTAAAGCGGCTGAAACCACACCAGCCACACACCCCAAAAACTATAATTTATCGAGCTTGCGTTTATTAGGCTCTGTGGGTGAGCCAATTAACCCTGAAGCTTGGATGTGGTATTACGAGCAGGTGGGCGGCGGCCGCTGCCCGATTGCCGATACCTTTTGGCAAACAGAAACGGGCGGCCACGTAATTACACCGCTACCGGGCGCCACTGCGCTGGTGCCAGGCTCTTGCACATTACCGTTTCCGGGTATTGATATTGATGTTGTCGATGAAACAGGCAAAGACGTGCCGTGGGGTACAGGCGGCTTATTGGTTATCAAAAAACCGTGGCCTTCCATGATACGCACTATTTATAACGACCCAGAAAGATACAAAAAGAGCTACTATCCAGCGGATTTGGGCGGCAAAATTTATCTTGCGGGCGATGGTGCAATACGTGATGCCAAAACCGGCAACTTTACCATTATGGGCCGCATTGATGATGTGCTGAATGTATCTGGTCACCGCTTAGGCACCATGGAGATCGAATCGGCACTTGTTGCCAACCATTTAGTCGCAGAAGCTGCCGTGGTGGGCAAACCGCATGATATTAAAGGTGAATCTGTGGTGGCTTATGTGGTGCTGAAAGGTAAACGCCCAGAGGGTGAAGAGGCAAAAAAAATCGTCGCTATTTTACGTGACTGGGTGGGTAAAGAAATCGGCCCTATCGCCAAACCAGATGAAATCCGCTTTGGTGACAACCTGCCAAAAACCCGCTCAGGCAAGATTATGCGTCGGCTATTACGTAGCCTAGCGAAAGGCGAAGAAATTACTTCGGATATCTCAACATTAGATAATCCAGCGATTCTGGATCAGCTTAAAGAAGTGGTGCGTTAGGCATTGGAGGGCTTGCTAGTATTGGTGATATTTGTACTAACAGCCTTCTTTTTGATGCACGGTAAATAATTGGTGGCACGTACAAATCAATTTATATTCACGTACCATTTAGTTAAGCCATCGCATATTCCTGTGCAATAGGCCTGATAATAATCCGCAAGCAGTGCCTGCCAAAATTTTCCACTTCGTTAAAAAATATTGCACTAACAAAATGCACACCACTCATTCCAATCATCTCGAAGCCGTAGCCAATATGTGAAAGAAAGCGCAAATTAGGGTTAATCGTTTCGCCCTGCATCAATGTGGTTTCTGCCAATTGGGGCAAGAATGTGGAGATATGTTGCCAAGTTAGTCTACTAGGCGCGCAATCCAGCAATTCTGCAGCGGCCTTGTTGCACTCACAAATCGTGCCATTATCATAGAGTGTTAGTACCGCTGTATTTTCTTCGCTTTGGCAAACACCCGCATGTGCGACACTTCCAGCGTTAATACTTGTTACTGTGGCTTTTTGGTTAACTTGATATTCTATTTGTGAGGTTCTCATCAATCAACCTCCGCTTCAGCGGCTAGCCAGTCTTCCATCTCGTGACCTGGCTCAAAACTTCTTGCTTCAGCTTTGTAATAAGCACATAAAGCAATACGGCAACACCTATCTTTAGCGTCCAATTCCGGCTCAAACTCAATGTTAGATTCAATACCAAAAACTGGAATAGGGTTCTTCGCGTTCATCTGAGTTACTCTTGAAAGTTCCATGATGTCTCCTATTTAACACAGCAAAAAAAACCGACGAAACTAAATCTAGGGGAGGGATTTTGCAACAAAACATTGCTTGAAGCGCACCGTCGGAATACGCAATTTACAGGACTAGCCAAGATGAGTAAATGAGTGCTAACACGTAAGGGCAAGCCCTTATACACATGGGGATTACATCTCGTTATTATGGGCTAAATCGCTGCTGGACTTGCGTGCTGCTGAATCTAAATTCTTCAATAAATTGATCAATCCACTTAAAGGCTTGAGTTTTCAGACGCTTGATTGGATATATGGGTTATCAGGATTGAAAAACTGTAAGGTGACCCCACTATAACCTTAAGAATCAGTTTGTTACCCAGTGGAGGTTCATAATGCATACTATCCGTCAACCTGCTGTGGCTGGCGCCTTTTATTCAAGCAACAAGCAAGTATTGACCGATGATATTGAGCTATTGCTGGGCACGGCAACACCGGCTATTGGCCACCTGCCTCCCAAGGCAGTCATTGTCCCACATGCCGGGTATATCTATTCTGGCCAGACTGCGGCGATAGCCTACGCTCGCCTCGCGCCCGGACGCAAGACAATCAAACGCGTGATATTGCTGGGGCCGGTGCATCGTGTACCTGTACGCGGCTTGGCGTTGCCCGGTGTCGATGCCTTTGCAACGCCATTAGGGGAAATTGAGCTTGATCAGGATGCCATTGCATCTCTTGCCCATTTGGGTCAGATAGTGGTCAGCCGCGCCGCACATGCTCAGGAGCACTCACTGGAAGTACAATTACCATTTTTACAAACGGTGCTGGATGATTTCAAATTGGTACCACTGGCTGTAGGCGATGCGACATCTGCCGAGGTGGCTGAGGTGCTGAACATCCTGTGGGGTGGGCCGGAAACCGTGATTGTTGTCAGCTCTGACTTATCCCATTATTTACCCTATGGACTGGCTCAGTCAGTCGATCAGGAAACCGTACAAAATATCCTCAGCATGAAGGATTCACTAACGCACCAGCAAGCTTGTGGCGGTACGCCGGTTAATGGATTGATACTGGCGGCCAGACACCATCACCTAAAACCCAGGCTGTTGGATTTATGTAATTCTGGTGATACTGCGGGCGACAAAAATCGAGTGGTTGGTTATGCCTCATTCACTTTCACTGAGGGAACGAGCGATGTCCGAGATACCTGAAATTGGAATACCTGAAATTGGAATACCTGAAATCGGGATGTCTGAAAACTCCCCTGGCAACCCCGGGCAAGTTCTGATTCCAATTGCCCGTGCCGCTATTTCCAGTGCATTTGGCAAATCATATAGCGAAACTGCTGAGGATTTTCCATGGTTGCACGAGAAAGGCGCAAGTTTTGTTACATTGACCCAGAACCAAAAACTACGTGGCTGTATCGGCACGCTGGAAGCACATCGCCCTTTATTGATAGATGTTAAAGCCAATGCCCAAGCCGCTGCGTTCCGTGATCCGCGGTTCTCACCACTGACTGAAAAAGAATTAGGCCATACCAAAATCGAGATTTCGCTACTGTCGGCCATGCAGGCAATAAAGTTCTCTGGTGAGCGTGATGCGTTAGCGCAACTACTGCCAGGCATCGATGGCATCGTGTTCGAGTTTGGTCGCTACCGCAGCACTTTCCTGCCACAAGTATGGGAGCAGCTGCCTGATGCTGACGTGTTCATGGCACACCTAAAACACAAAGCTGGCCTGCAGCCTGAATTCTGGGATGACGAAGTCAAGCTTTATCGCTACACGGTGAGCAAGTGGAAAGAAAAAGACATTACAGGGGAAGTTGAAGTCCTAGAGTTAAAGTCCTAGAGTTAAAATCCTGGAGTTGAAGTACTCGAATAAGAGGTTGTGAATATGATTAAAAATTCTGGTTACATTGGCCGTTACTGGCACATGATTGAGGATGACCGCATGCAATGCGACTTGTGTCCGCGTGATTGCAAGCTGCATGAAGGTCAGCGTGGCGCATGCTTCGTGCGTATGCGTCAGGGCGACCAGATGATTCTCACAACGTATGGACGTTCTTCTGGTTTCTGCATCGATCCCATCGAAAAAAAACCACTCAACCATTTCTACCCCGGTAGCAGTGTGCTGTCTTTTGGCACGGCAGGCTGCAACCTGGCGTGTAAATTTTGCCAGAACTGGGATATCAGCAAGTCCAAGGACATGGACAAACTCATGGATCAAGCATCCCCTATTGCCATTGCTACTGCTGCAGAACAATATGGCTGCAAAAGCGTAGCGTTTACCTACAATGACCCGGTGATCTTCGTCGAGTATGCAATGGACGTAGCTGATGCCTGCCATGCGCGCGGCATCAAGACCGTGGCCGTTACCGCTGGCTATATGCATGATCAAGCCAGACGTGATTTTTACACAAAAATAGATGCAGCAAATGTAGATCTAAAAGCTTTTACTGATGATTTCTACTTCAAGCTGACCGGTTCTCATCTGCAACCAGTGCTGGATACATTGTGTTATCTCAAGCACGAAACGAATGTATGGTTTGAAATCACCACCTTGCTGATTCCCGGCCAGAATGACTCAAACGAAGAAGTCACCGCCATGTGCCAGTGGATTAAAAAAGAGTTAGGTGTAGACGTACCGCTGCACTTTTCTGCGTTCCATCCAGATTACAAAATGTCGGATATTCCAGCCACGCCGCCTGCCACGCTTGTACGCGCGCGGGAAATCGCCATAAAGGAAGGCCTGCAATATGTTTATACTGGCAATGTGCACAATCAGGATGGTGACACTACCTTCTGCCCGGATTGTCATACTCCGCTAATCGTACGCGACTGGTATCAAATCAACCAATATCACCTAACTAAAAATGGACGCTGTCCTAATTGCTCTAGTAGCATAGCTGGGCGTTTTGCAGAACAAGCAGGAAATTTCGGTAGGAAGCGCATCCCAATTTCCATCATGGCGCATGCCTAGCTAAGGAGATTAGCATGTCAGCTGCAATTGAAAGACTTGTTCAGATTCCGGTAGATGACGTTCACATAGAAGGCATGCTTGAGCTGCCAGAAAATACCCGGGGGCTTGTCCTATTTGCCCATGGTAGCGGTAGCAGCCGCCACAGTCCGCGCAACAACTATGTTGCCCGAGTGTTGCGAAATAGCGGCATCGGCACACTGTTGATGGATCTGCTAACTCCAGAAGAGGATATGGATTACCAGACCCGCTTTGACATCCCACTGCTTACCAATCGCCTGCTTGCTGTTACTCGCTGGATAAAAGCTGAAAAACTTACCCGCAACCTGCCTCTCGGCTATTTTGGTGCCAGCACAGGCGCAGCAGCAGCATTACAGGCCGCTGCTACTTATAGAGAGGAAATCAGCGCAGTGGTCTCTCGTGGCGGCCGTCCAGACTTGGCAGGTCAAGATTATTTGGATAGTGTAAGGTCACCCACGTTACTGTTGGTAGGCGGACGAGATGATGTGGTGATTGAACTGAATCGCGATGCCTACGAACTGATGCGCTGTTCAAAGGAATTATCAATCATTCCTGGTGCCACGCATTTATTTGAAGAGCCTGGCACTCTGGAAGAGGTGGCCCATCAAGCAACTGTATGGTTTGTGCGGTATCTCAAATCGCCGCTACCAATTAGGGAAACACCAATTTAATCCGTTCGTGGTAATGCTGAGCTTTGTCGAAGCATCGAACCATGTTAAAAATTTTATGTTATAAATCATTAAGTTAAAAACACACTTCGACAAGCTCAAGAGGAACGGTGGAATAAATTACCGCAACCAGCCACCTGATTTACCCCTGCAATATCTCAATCACTTCCTCATCTTCAACCTGCGGAAAGTGTGCATAGAACTGCCCGACTGCCTGAAAATCTGCAGGCGCCTCAAGGCAAACCACTTCATCAGCAAGCTCCGCTACCTTTTTCAAGGTGCCTGGCGGTGAAACCGGCACAGCACAAATCAGTTTGGCCGGCTTTCTGCTGCGTAGGCCATGCAGCGCAGAAATCATCGTGGCGCCGGTGGCCAGGCCGTCATCAATAACAATGACAACGCGCCCCGCAGGGTCGATGGGAAGGCGAATCGGCGTGTACTGTGCGCGGCGTTGGTTAATGGTGTCCATCTGCGTCTGCTTCTCAGACTCAATATATGCACTATCGGCGCCAACCGACGCCGCATAGTCGGCAATGTAAGTCCAACCGCTTTCATCAACAGAGCCAATAGCCAACTCTGGCTGATAAGGCGCACGCAGCTTGCGTACCAGTACTACATCGTAGCTACCGCCAAGCTTGCCTGCAATAATCTTTGCCATAGGAACAGCGCCACGCGGAATGGCTAGGATCAGCGGATTCTTGCCTTTGTAATCCTTAAGTTTTTCCGCAAGTCTTAGTGCAGCTTCATCACGGTCAAAGAACATGGTTATAGCTCATATTAATTGATCGTGGGTTTAAGGAGATCAATCTTAAATTCCGTTTCATAAGGCGGCACATTGCATTCAATGATGTCAGGCGGCGCCACATCAAGCCGAACGCCTGCAATATCAACTCGCACGGGTAACTTGTTTGCACCTCTATCTACAAGAACCGCTGTTCGAATCTCGGCCGCCTGCTTTCTTGCCAGATATTCTACCGCTCTCAGCATGGAATGCCCGCGATACATGACATCGTCCACGACCAATACCGTAGTATTAGTGAGATCAAGAGAGGCGTACTTGTGATTCTCAGTCAACTTTGTTTCTGGGTAGAGCAGCGTCAAATCATCAGCATAGCGTTTAATCTGCAAATTCATCAGGTTCATATTTGCCAGCTTGAAATTGCGCATCAGCCTTGCATGCAACATTTCAGCAAGTGGTGCGCCACGACGTAAAATACCAACAATCATGATGTGTTCTTTCGTGGTCAAAAACCCGGCGGCTTGCCAAGCCATGTTATCAAGTATCGCATCAAGCTGAGCTGCCTGATACAAGCAGGTTCTATCTCCGAACGGTGTAAACTCCAATATCAGTCTCCTTCAAACTAAAAACCTGCATATTTTTCAAACCCTTAAATGAATTGGGCGTGGAAATAGAAAATCAGCTTATCAAGAGTCATTTTTTGACAGCATCTTTAATGTTTTTAGCTGTTTTCTTAGTCGCTTCAAGTGCCTTATCAGCAGCCTCTTTAGATACTTCCACGGCTCTCTGCGCAGCATCTCTGGTAGCTTCCACGGCTCTCTGCGCAACTGCTTTGCCAGACTTGGCCACTTCTTTTGCCGCTTCACCAGCCTTGTGCGCCGCATCCTTGGTGGCTTCGGCTGCCTTTCTAGCAGCCTCCTCGGCCTTTTGTGCTGCCTCTTTAGTTGCTACGGTCGCTTTCTTAGTTGCTTCCTCGGTCTTCTGCACCGCCAATTTAGCAGCCTCATCCGCCTCGCGAGCCGCCTGCTTGGCAGCTTCAGCTGTTTTCTGTGAAGCTTCACTGACCGCCTGCTCAGCCTTATCTAAAGCCAACTTGGCAGCCTCAGCGGCCTTATGTGTTGCTTCCTTGGCTTCTTCTGCTGCTTTTTTCGCACTTTCATCAGCTTTCTGTATAGACACCTTAGCAGCTTCGACTGCCTTTTTAGCTGATCCTTCAGCAGCCTGAGTGCTTGCACCAACCAACAGCAACAGCAAAATCAGCCATTTTTGCAGTTTCATCACTTATTCTCCTTCATGGAGAACAGACTAACGGCGATCGATAAGTAAGCCGATCACTACGCCAATCACCAAGCTGACACCAGCGCTGCTACCAATGGCTTTCCACGGATTTTCGTGCACATAAACGTCGGTAGCCTTAGCTGCCTCTTTAGTTCTGGCAAGCACTACGGCTTGTGTATTTGCCATTCTAGCTTTCGCGATGCTGAGCGATTCCTCCGCTTTTGCACGTACCTCTGCCAGCTTCTCACCGCCTGTGTTTGCAGTTGCTTTCAGCAACGCTTCTGCATCTGCAACGACCACCTTAAATTCGTTGATTAATTGGTCTTTATTGAATTGATCAGATAATTTTTCCATGTTTTTCTCCGTTGTTATCTAAATTTCATTTACGCTAAATATCTTTAATATTACTTTGCAACTTACCCCTTACAAATGGGCCAAATCCAAACTTCAAGCTGAGTTACCTGATACGAACAGGCTATATCTCCTAACAATGCAAATTAAATTCATGGCATCCTAATACAAATATTTTGAGGTGAACCTGAGATCGGCCACCAGAACACGACCTTTTGATGTTTTATTATTTGATGTTTTGTATTACCTACACGAACCCATTGCTGCTTGACAACACCCTTGTACTCAGCCACAACCAGATATTTGCCTTGCGGCAAATTCGCCAAGAGGTACGGGCCATCGGTCGCAATATCAAGCAGTAAATCCAGGTGGTTGTCTTGAATCCGCACTTTCACATCAGCTAAAAACTCTTCTCTTTGCTTCAGCTTTTGTATAAACACAATCTCTAATAGGTAATCTTTGGCTAGACCCCTCATCATGGCGGCTTCTGAATCACCGACGCCACCTGAGAGGTAAGTAATGCTGCCTGATGTTGCCGGCTGAAGAGTCTCTGACTGGGACACCGGCGCCGATGCCGAACTTGATACGTTTGTTGATAACGTCATGACAAAAACTGCTATTACCACTGCAGCCATACACCCTACGGGTTTCATGGTAGACCCTTTGCTATAATTCACCCTGATAAAAACAATAATTCCTACTTAACGGCAATATTACGTCGTTTAGAAGACTCCACCTTGGGTAAGGTAATTTCAAGAATGCCATCTTTCAGATTTGCTGCTGTTTTGGATGCATCTACGGCACTAGGAAGAGTAACCGAACGAGCAAATGAAGACCTGGAAATTTCATGCCGATGATAATCACCTTTCTCTTCTTTTTTCTCACTATTAGACTGGCCTTTGATAGTGAGTAGATTATCAGTGAGAGAAACTTTCAGATCTTTCTTTTCAATCCCAGGAATTTCAGCGCGTACCAGAATATCAACATCTCGATCAATCACATCCAGGCTAGGCAGGCGTTGCCCTTCCAGTTCAAACATATTATCCAGTAATGAAATGTCATTACGGTGCCACAATGACGGCCAACTACGACCAAAAAACCGATCAAAAGCCCTTTCCATGTCAGCGATAGGGTGTATAGCAGGCCATGAAGTCTTTGCGACCCCTTTGCCGGTTGTCACTGGAATGTTTCCTTTATTGTCTGTGTCCACGATATCCTCCTATTGCCATTCACGCGTGAGGCTTGATTCAGCCGAGGTGCTATCTAAATTTTGTACTTATTAATCTTTTTTCAATCCAGCTTCGGCCTCTAACCAGTCCTGCATCTCATGTCCTGGCTCATAGCCCCGCGCTTCCGCTTTATAATAAGCTGATACTGCAATACGAGAAACCTTGTCTTCATTATCCGACTTTTGCTTGCTTTCAACGCCAAAAGCCGGAATTGGGTTGTCCGTGTTTATTTGAGTTGCTTTTAAAAGCTCCATGACGCATCCTCTTTAACACAACAAAAAGGTCGGCGGTACTAATCTAGGGGAAGATTCTGCAACTAACCGTTGCTTGGGGCGCACCGCCGATATGTGCAATTTACTGGACTAGCCAAGACGAGTAAATTCGTGCTAACACGTAAGGGTTAGCCCTTATTTACGTGCAGATTAATAGACATAGATCAACTTTTTATCGTAGACTGCATTGCTTGTGAGTGCCAATTTATTCAACTAGGATATTTTAGGATATTTGTTGACCAATCCACTTAAAGGCTTGAGTTGTCAGACGCTGTTTGATGCATCGGCAGATGCCATGCTGCTGGTTGATGATACCGGTCATGTCGTTCAAGCTAATGCTGCCGCGCAGCAACTGTTGGGCTATACTGAAGAAGGCATACGTGGCCTCGAAGTTGAGGCACTCATGCCGCACAGTTATCGTGATCATCACCGCCATCACCGAAATGCCTTTTACGCCAAACCTGAAAAGCGCTCCATGGGTGATGGCAGAGAGCTTGTTGCACTGCGACATGATGGCAAGGAGCTAGCGGTGGATATTGGTCTGAGCCCCATAAACGCGGGGGAAAGACTTTATATCCTAGTCACACTTCACGTTGCCGATAAGCGCCGTCAGGTAGAGGAAGCGTTAAGAGTCAGTGAAGAGCGCTTGCGCTTAGCCAAGCAGGCGGCTGGACTAGGTGTTTTTGACTTCGACTCCCAACACAATGTCATTCACTGGGATGAACGAATGCGTGGACTTTGGGGTGGGGAATCTGAAAAGTCTGTATCTTACGAAAAATTCGTGGCGGCAATACATCCGGAAGACCGTGCAACAAGACAAGCGGTTATTGATCGTGCAATCGACCCCGCCGGCAATGGTGAATACAATGTTGAGTATCGCGTCATCAACCCTACCGATGGTATTGAACGCTGGATAGCCACGGTTGGGCGGATGCACTTCGAAGACGGGCATGCAACCCGTCTTCTAGGCGTTGCCAGAGATATAACCGACCAAAAAATACTTGAACAGAAACTTCAGGAACAGCGCGCAGAAATGGAAGCCCTTTTCAAGCAGCAGGTAGTATCTCAAACGGTCTCGGCAATTGCTCATGAGCTCAACCAGCCGCTGGCCGCAATCTCCGCCTATAGTGAGGTAGCGTTACACGCGCTAAGTAATGATACTTCCAGTTCCTATAATTTAAAACGAGCTCTTGAAGGGTGCGTAGAGCAGGCGCAACGTGCAGGCAATAGCTTGCATGAGTTGTTGGCTTTTCTGCAAAAAGGTGAATTGGTTACCGAGCGGTTTGATCTTAACAATGTTGTAAAAGAAGCATTAAACATTGCGAAAAGTGACGGTTATGGAGGATTCCATCCAGTGCTTCAATTGGAACAAAATATGCCAGATGTTCTGGGCAATCAGATTCAGGTGCAAAAAGTCTTAGTGAACTTATTGAGAAATGCTGTTGAGGCCATGCGCGGAGCGGGGGTACTCACTTCTGCCATCACCATCACGGTGCGTACCAATACAGACATCAATATGGCACATGTCACGGTGCAGGATAGCGGCCCAGGCCTTGACCCTGAAACTGCAAAACGTGTTTTTGAACCTTTTTTTACAACAAAGCCTACCGGTATTGGCATGGGTCTCGCCATTAGCCGCGCACTAACCGAAACCAACGGCGGACAGCTCTGGCTCGAACCAAACACCAAGTCTGGTGCTGCATTCCATTTCACCTTGCCTTTTGCACCATGAGACCATTTACACCATGAATACTTCTAGCGCTACCATTTTTATCGTTGATGATGATCCCTCAATTCTGGATTCGCTATCCCTTATGATCGCGCAGGAGAACCTTGCAGTGGAAACCTTCGCAGACGCAGAAGCCTTTCTTGCAGCCTGTCAGCCGAAGCATTTAGGCTGTGCCATCATTGATATCCGTATGCCAGGAATGGATGGCATGCAGCTTCAGCAAGAACTTTCCAAACGCAATATTTTGCTGCCTGTGATTTTTCTTACAGGACACGGCGACATACCAATGAGTGTCAGAGCGATTAAGGCTGGGGCCGTGGATTTTCTTACCAAACCAGTGACACGTGAGAAACTTTTGACCTCTGTGCGATCCGCAATTCTAGAATCTGAAAAGATATTGTCAGAAAATACTAGTCATCAGAATGCTCAATCACTCCTGGCAGATCTTACGGATCGAGAACGGGATGTGATGGTGCTGGCTATCCAAGGCTACCCCAATAAGGAGATTGCACGTCGGCTAGGAATTAGTCATCGCACTGTGGAAATTCACAAATCCAAGATTATGCACAAAACTGGCGCGATTAACCTGCTTGATCTGGCGCGTATTGTGCATGAAGCTGATTCAAGCAGTTAAATTTTTATTGGGTTCAGCACCCCTCCCCTGGTTTTTGCCCCTTGTACCTGATTCTTAATATATACGTGTTCGCGCGGATTACTTAGCTACCTGATTATTGCTACTGTACTTAAAAACATAGTAATGCAGAATAAGTAGTGAGGAGGTGGTTCGGTCGTGCAATTACCTAAAGTGGAGATGACCATTTTCGAGACGATACTTGCAAGACGCTCAGTGCGTAGCTATAAGGTGCAGGAGGTAGATCGAGCTACCGTTCGCATTCTACTGGAGGCGGCGGTGCGGGCACCTACTGCAATACATCAAGAGCCTTGGGCGTTTGTTATTATTCAGGATCGACAGCTATTGCGACGCCTGTCAGATTGCGCCAAACCACTTTTTCTTGCAGAGATGGAGGCTCAACAAAATAGCTCAAAATCATCTAGCCACATGTTGGATATTTTCGATAACCCTGATTTCAATATTTTTTATAATGCGGGTACGCTCATCCTGATATGTGGCAAGAAGGCAGCACCATCTTTCACTGCAGATTGCTGGCTTGCCGCTGAAAACCTCATACTGACGGCTTGCGCAATGAATTTGGGTTCATGTGTCATTGGTAGCGCTTTGGCCGCTTTTAATATACCAGAAGTGAGAGCTAACCTGAAAATACCTGATGAATTTTCTGTTGTTGCACCTATCATTTTAGGGTATGCAGATGAAGAAATTACACCAGTTTTTCGGAAAACCCCCGTGGTTTTAGCTAGCTTTGCCACAACTTAGGTATTACTTAAACTTTCGTTTTTTAGACTTCAGTGTTGTATTTTGAAAGGATATGGTTATGTACAAACGAATTCTTTGCCCTATAGACGGAAGCCCATCGTCTAACCGTGGCATGAATGAAGCCATTCATCTTGCAAAAGACCAAAACGCCAAACTTCGATTTTTACATGTGATTGATACGTACTTCCCAATTCTGGATATAACTGGAGATTTGAATGTGGTCCAAATCGCTAACACCCTAAGTGAAAATGGCAAAAAATTATTAAAAAGGGCTGAAAATGCTGCTCATAAAGCCGGGGTAACAGCTGACTCAGAAATGGCCGAATCCGTTGGAAATCCAATACCACAGTTTATAGTGAGCCAAGCTAAGGAATGGCCAGCCGACTTGATCGTGATGGGCACGCATGGTCTGCGAGGATTTGAGCGCTTAGTCATGGGTAGCGATGCTGAAACTGTGATACGGACGAGTCATGTGCCTGTGTTACTGGTTAGAAACACTGCAAGTAGCTGAAAAAATTATGTCCGCGCAAGCCAACCCAGGATGGAAGATTGATAGGAGCGGAGGTGGTGTAAGCTTGGCTCACCGCATCCTGCGTCGATTATTCAGGGATTATAGCGGGGCGTTTGTGATTCGCCTTTGGAATGGTAGTGTGCTGCAAATCGGCGATGGATCGCCAGCGTTTACCCTAGGTGTTCAGCATCCTGGTGTGCTTCGTCACCTTGTGTTGTTCCATGACCCGATTCGCCTGGCCGAAGCCTACTTTGATGGTGATGTTGAAGTAATAGGCGATTTTAATGCTGCGATGGGGTTACGTTACTATCTGGAAAAATTAAGACTGCCCTTCCAGGAAAAATTATTACTGGCATTTCGTGCGCTAGCGTTAGGGAATCAAAAAATCCAACAGCGTACCCGGCAGCAAGCTATAGCTAAAAATATAACTAGTGTTACCAATCAAAACGACGTTGAGTCGATTGCCTTTCATTACGATGTTTCCAATGAATTTTACAAGCTTTGGCTTGATGAGCGCATGGTGTATTCCTGCGCTTATTTTGAAACCCCAGAGCAGGAGTTAGATAACGCCCAGTGCAACAAACTTGATTATATCTGCCGTAAATTGCGGTTACGGGCAGGTGAATCCTATCTTGACATCGGTTGCGGCTGGGGAGCGCTTGTCTGCTGGGCGGCGAAACATTACGGTGTGATTGCACATGGCATTACGCTTAGCCATAATCAGTTTGAATATGCGAGTGCAGAAGTGAAAAGACAAGGGCTGGAAGACCAGGTAACGATCGAGATGCGCAACTACCGTGACCTTCCTCTTGTGGATACCTATGATAAAGTGTCCAGCATCGGCATGTTTGAGCATGTTGGCCTGAAAAATCTGGTTAGTTATTTTTCAACTGTGCATTTGGTACTTAAACCTGGCGGTTTATTTCTCAATCATGGCATTACTTCCGATGAGCCAGACTGGAACCGGGGTGTTTCTACCCAATTCATCAACCGCCACGTCTTCCCGGATGGCGAGTTAGACACTATAAGCAATATCCAGCACAGAATGGAGGAAGCAAATTTTGAAATATTTGATGTGGAAGGCCTGCGACCACACTATGCATTCACGCTACGACATTGGGTAAGCCGCCTTGAAGCAAAGCGTGAAGAGGCGATTCGTTTGGTAGGCGAGCGCACATACCGCATTTGGCGGCTATATATGACAGGCTGCGCCTTGCAGTTTGAACAGGGAGCGACAGGCATCTATCAGATACTGGCTGAGCGTAAAAAAGTCGGGTTGCCAAATCTGCCACTGACTCGGCGAGATCTTTATGCAACGAAACAAGTTAATTAACAATAAAAGGAAATCATTATGACAATCGGCGCAATTTGTAATCGTGAAGTTATCACTGTGCGGCGTGACGCCACAGTTCTGCATGCAGCCATGCTGATGCGTCAGTATCACGTAGGCGATGTCGTCGTAATAGATGATCTCAAAGGAAAGTCTGTGCCTGTGGGCATTGTGACTGATCGTGACATAGTCATAGAACTGGTGGCAACAGCGCTTGATTGTAAGGTCATTACGACTGGTGACATCATGGCAGCTAACCTTGTCGTTATAAAAGAAAGTACGGGAATTTTCGAGGCCATTCAGCTAATGGCTGCCAAGGGAATACGACGACTGCCAGTAGTTGATAGTGGTGGTGGATTACTTGGCATCGTAACGCTGGATGATTTGTTGCTATTGCTAGCGAAAGAATTTGGCGCGCTTACTAAGCTGGTAAGTCGTGAGCAAAAAAATGAAGCAACTAAAAGACGCTAAATCAAAAGACACAAGCCCAAGCGACGCACATCCAGGCGACGCATGTCCAGGCAACTATAGAAATTAAAGTAAAGTCAAAATGAAAGGAAGTGCTATGAGCATCAATAAGACACCTTCAGGCTTTCACCCTGTTAGCCATGACCGCCCGCTTTTAGAACAGGATATTGATGCCTATAAAGCAAAGGGCAAGTTATCTGAGCCAACAGTCTGCCCGCAATGTGGCGCTGTGTTTCATGAAGGACGTTGGCAATGGGCCGCTGCTCCCGCCAATGCACATCGTGAAACTTGTCCTGCTTGTCATCGTATTCATGATCATTACCCCGCAGGGTTCGTCACCTTGAAAGGCGCATTTTTTAATGACCACAATCAAGAAATTGTAAGTTTGATTTATAACCATGAGAAACACGAACACGCCGAGCACCCGCTCAAGCGCATCATGGCAATAGAAAGGCTGGACGATGCTATGTTGGTAACAACAACCGACATCCATCTCGCCCGGGGGATTGGCGAAGCTGTGCGCCACGCCTACCAAGGTGAGTTGGAATTGCACTACAACACGGGTGAGAACTTGTTACGTGTTCACTGGAGTCGTTAAGGTTTCTCATGTTAAGAAAACAATCTACGAGACGTTTCTTGGCAGTGTTGCTTGTGTTGTTGGGCGCAGCTCTGCTGTTTTTGGCCACTGAGGCATGGGCTGGTGTGCTATTAGTGGTCTTGGGTGTTTCAATTGAGTTAATTGGCATCGCCATGAGACATAAATGAAAGCAATGTTACTAGAATCGGCTAATAGCACTTTGCATCAGGCTGAGTTGCCTGTTCCGGTGCCAAAAGAGAATGAAGTATTGCTAAAAGTTCATGCCTGCGGGGTCTGCCATACCGACCTGCATGTAATAGATGGTGAACTTTCAAAACCCAAGTATCCACTCATCCTAGGCCATGAAGTCGTTGGCATCATCGTAGATAAAGGGCAAAAAGTGGAGCGATTCACTATCGGCCAGCGCTTGGGCGTACCTTGGCTCGGCCACACTTGTGGTCATTGTCACCATTGCACAAGTGGTCGTGAAAATCTCTGTGACGATGCACTATTTACCGGCTATACCCTGGACGGTGGCTTTGCCGAATATACAGTGGCAGACCAGCGCTACTGCTTTCCGTTGCCCGATATCTATTCTGATGCAGAAGCTGCACCACTGCTATGTGCCGGCTTGATAGGTTATCGGGCTTTAGTTGCTTCCGGTGACGCGAAGAAGTTGGGTATTTATGGTTTTGGGGCAGCAGCCCATATTATTGCTCAGGTAGCAAGTTACCAAGGACGAAAGGTATTTGCTTTTACTAAAGCTGGCGACCTTGCTGGACAGCGTTTTGCTACCGAAATGGGTGCGTGCTGGGCGGGGGATTCGAATACTCCACCACCAGAAAAAATGGACGCCTCCATTATTTTCGCACCAGTGGGTGCATTAGTGACGCAGGCACTCAAGTACACCGCCAAAGGTGGCACGGTAGTATGTGCTGGCATTCACATGAGTGATATTCCACAATTCCCTTATTCCATTCTCTGGGGTGAGCGTACAGTACGCTCCATCGCCAACCTCACCCGCCGTGACGGTGAAGAGTTTCTAGAACTAGCACCAAAAATCGGAATCCGAACCGAAGTGGAATCATTTCGGTTAAGTTCCGCCAATGAAGCCATTGATCGATTGAGGCATGGAAAGGTACGTGGAGCCGCCGTTTTGGTTATGTAGGAGCGATCTTTAGATCGCGAATGGGCTGGTGGTTAATTGCTGCGTTGTTTTCGCGATCTAAAGATCGCTCCTACAAAATCCCGCCTCTGCGGGGGCTAGCGCAGCTCTATTAAATGCCAAATCGCAAAAGCGGTCACACTACTGTAAAATGCTCGTTTTGCATTTTATGACCCTTTTATGAGCACCCTTCACGAAGAAATCAAACGTCGCCGTACCTTTGCCATTATTTCCCACCCTGATGCAGGTAAAACCACGCTTACAGAAAAACTACTATGGTTCGGTGGAGCTATTCAAGTTGCGGGTGAAGTGCGCGGACGCAAGGCATCACGCCATGCAACATCGGATTGGATGGAGCTGGAAAAACAACGTGGCATTTCAGTCACATCATCTGTCATGCAGTTTCCATATCGTGAACACATGGTGAATTTGCTTGATACACCAGGCCATGATGACTTTTCAGAAGATACTTACCGAACACTCACTGCGGTAGATTCTGCGGTAATGGTGATTGATGCGGTCAATGGCGTTGAAGCGCAAACCATCAAGCTACTTAATGTTTGCCGCATGCGCGATACGCCGATTATCACTTTTATCAACAAACTCGACCGTGAAAGCCGCGAGCCAATTGAATTGCTAGACGAAATTGAAACCACCTTGGGTATGGAATGCGCACCGATGACTTGGCCGATTGGCATGGGCAAAAGCTTCCGCGGTGTTTATAACCTGTATACCGATACCATTTCTTTTTTTGACCCGCGCGCGGATAAAGGCACTTCTGAGATTATTCAAGGCCTGGATAACCCGCGTTTAGATGAACTACTAGGCCACGTAGCAGACGAATTGCGTGTGAATGTTGAGCTGGTACGCGGTGCTTCGCACACGTTTGATGCTGCGCGCTATTTAAGCGGCAAACAAACGCCCGTGTATTTTGGCTCTGCCATCAACAATTTCGGGGTTCAATCGTTGCTGGATGCGGTGGTAGACCTCTCCCCTGCTCCGCTCGCTCGCAATACATCCAGCCGCCCTGTATTGCCAGATGAGAACAAGTTTTCTGGCTTTGTGTTCAAAATTCAAGCGAATATGGATCCGAAACATCGAGACAGAATCGCCTTTTTGCGCGTCTGTTCTGGACGGTTTGAACGTGGCATGAAAATTAAACAAGTATCCACAGGCAAGCTGATGGCAGTGAACAACGCCATTACCTTTATGGCGCAAGACCGCACCACCATGGACGAAGCGTATTCTGGCGACATTATTGGCATCCCGAACCACGGTACGATTAAAGTTGGCGATACATTTTCTGAAGGTGAAGCACTAAAATTCACCGGCATTCCATCATTCGCCCCCGAATTTTTCCGCCGTGCGCGTCTCAAAAATCCACTCAAAATGAAGCAGCTGCAAAAAGGCTTGCAACAACTGGCGGAAGAAGGCGCTTCACAGCTATTTCGCCCACTGTTATCTAACGATTTGATTTTAGGCGCAGTCGGTATGTTGCAGTTTGAAGTAGTTGCACATCGCTTAGAGCATGAGTACGGCGTGGATATTGCGTTTGAAAATTACGATTGCTACACCGCACGCTGGTTACGTGGTAAAGATTCAGACCTAAACGCAATTGCCGACAAATACGGCTTTAACGTAGCGCTAGACGGTGCCAATGAGTATGTTTACCTCGCACCTAACCGTGTGAACCTGCAAATGGCACAAGAGCGCTACCCGGATATTGAGTTTTTAGAAACGCGTGAAATTATCTAAACATCCTATTAACCCACACACTCAAAACCGCTGCCCTTGTGAAAACGGCAAGCCATACAGCACTTGCTGCGAGCCTTATCATCTTGGATTAGCCCCACCAACCGCCGAAGCGCTCATGCGCTCACGCTACACCGCTTTTGTACTGGGATTGGAAGGTTATCTGCTGCAAACATGGCACCCTGACACACGCCCTTCCACACTTAATCTAACAGAAGACCCACCGATGAAATGGCTAGGACTACAGGTAAAACATGCAGTAAATACTAGCGAAACAAGCGCAACAGTAGAATTTGTGGCGCGCTATAAAATTTCTGGCAAGGCGGAACGATTGCATGAACTGAGCCAGTTTATGCGTATTGAGGGTTGCTGGTACTATCTGTCAGGTAGTGAAACTGGTTAGCCAGCAACGAATGTAGATAGCCTCGATGCAACACTTTACTCAAGCCGAGAAAAAGTAGTAATAGCACCGTCGTTTTCTAGCACTTTAAACTCTTTGGAATTAACAGACACCACAGGGTCAGCATCATGGCCGACACTACTGTCCATTTTATAACTCCAAGTTAGTTTTTTGTTTTTATATTGCCAAACACCATATTGCAATATAGCGCCATTGTCTTTTTTAATTTCCCATTCGCCATTTTTATACATGTAAATAGAGGTTGTAAGTTTTGATGATCGCCATTTACCTACAAAGTCTTTGTCAGTAACCTTCTCAGCCGAAAAGATAAAAAACAAAATTATGGCGGTGACGACTAAGATAAACTTATTATTTTTAACTATAAAATCCATACCTTATCCAAAAGCTAGACATTAATCATCATTTCTATACTGAGAGTTAGTTCTTGAAGGTGATAGCCGCCACTTACTTCTCTCATTATCTATCCGCCTTTGTTCCATCTCTTGATTTTTGCGTATTTCTTGCTCTTCTTGCTGACGTTTTCTTTCGGCCTCGTAACGAGTCGCTTCTTCCGCTAGTCTTAGGTCATTTGAAACTTGCTCCCCTACACGGTGAGACTCATCTACAAATTCTTTGTACTTTCTTGCTTGGTCTTTTTTTTCATTTTCTTTGAGGCGTGCTTCGCTATCTTTTTCCCGCTGCTCTACTTCTAACAAATCCGCTTCAATTTTACTACCCGCACGAACACCATGCTCTTGATAATACTCTTGCATTCTTACTTTTTCTTCAGCTTGACTCGCAGCGTCTGCGGGTGATTGAATCACTCCTCCATTATTGCTATAAACAATGAACATATAAATAAGCTGTATCGACAACCAAATTACCATCACACCCGCTATCACCACTAACACTCTTCTCAACGGTGAGTTTTTATTCTCATCAATCGCGACTTTAAGTTTAATGGGCTCGTCAATTTCTTGTGGAGTGTCTTTAAATTTTAATTTTGCATCGTAAGCATCACGACTCATACTTACTGAAAGCGTGCCATATGCCAAGTCGATTACTTTTTGCTGAAATTCAGTCTCATCTATACCAATAATTTCTTGCTTGTGTTTAAGTTTGTCACATAGGCTTTGATATGCTGCGCTAATTTCAGCCAACGAAGCATCTGACCTAAGCTCTAAAACTTCGTATAAAGTTTTCTTTTGTCTAATCAAAACAAACCCCATTTACAATAATAGATACCATGGCTTTTGGCAATTTTACGCTCAAAAAAGTACCCGTAAAGCTAAAAATCCGCACTATCAGATACCTCTAAGGAAGCGCTGATTAAATCCGTTCGTGGTGAGCTTGTCGAACCATGCCAACATTTTTATGTTAAAAATCATCATGTTAAAAACACCCTTCGACAAGCTCAGGGCGAACGGGTGAATAAATCAGTGCTTACCTAATAATTACACGTTCTCAAATGCCTCACACAACTGGCTTAATAACTGGCCAAACAGTGGAATAACATCTTCTTTATCGTGCGGGCTATCATCATCGGTACCTGCAATCACAAAAGCAACCGTCAGTTTATCCAGATTTTCTCTAAACTCAATCCAATGTTCAGCTTCTGCTTCGCCTATCAATTGAAATTTATGAAAGCCGGCTTCGATAATTTCCATCAATTCTACATCTGGCAAGCCTGCAAACAAGGTTTTAGCAATGGTAATTTGCGCTACCTGTAGGTTTGGCGATATATCTTCCTGTGCTAATGGCGTGGTAAAAAATGCGTAGGCTAACAGCGCGTAGGCTTGATATACGCTCAACATATCAAAGTTTTCAGAGCGTTCTGCCATGGGCGAGCGCTCTGCCGCTTGAATGGCTTTAAATGTAACATAGCAGCTTAAATAATCAGCGGCAGCAAGCGCATCATAGTCATTCAAATCTGTGTTTGGTTTGGCTTCATCGTCACGTAGTGTTTCGGCTAAGCACAAGGCATGCATGAGTTTTATGCGTTTTGAGTATTGAATTTCCATCATTATCCTAAGTTTTAATAAATTCTTTTTTGATCACTTTTTACCAAGAACTGAATGTTACGCA
>CXWL01009380.1_pt1 | contig 48710 bp, 52 predicted proteins | sample 590931 | NCBI WGS metagenome assembly CXWL01 (sample SAMEA3498368, study PRJEB10139) | groundwater metagenome | biome: water well; material: biofilm material | place: Germany | collected 2015-04-27 | reverse complement strand
CCGCACGATTCCACGCCGGCTTTGGCCCCAAAGACATCCGCACATCCGCAGGAGGCGCCCTGCACGACATCGCGTACGGAGTTATAGAGGCCGTTGGCCGGATGCGAAAGCTTGGTCAACTCCGCCGGCCACCGCGTGCCGGCGCCGTTGAACACCACGGCCACCTCATCCCCCTTCTGTTTGNNCGAACCGCTCTTCGGATCAGACATGATAATGATGGCTGTTTTCATGGGTCCTCCTTGGTTAGAGATCGTGAGACTATTGGCACGAATCATTACTTGATCGTCGAGAGCGTCTTGACCGTCTGGGCCGTGCTCCACACATCACTCGCGATCAAGCGGAAGTTCACAAACGCCGCTTCATAGCCGTCGAACCCCGGCAGCTTGGCGGCCGCCGTGGCATCGGTGACCACAACGACCTCGAATCCCTGCTCCAGCAGCTCGCGTAGATGCGATTCCGTGCAGAGATTGGCCGACATCCCGGCGAGGATCACTTGGCTGATATCGGCTTTGCGGAGTTGCAGAATCAGATCGTTTGTCTCAGGCCCGAACACTTTGTGCGGGCTGGTCACCACCGTACGGCCGTCTTCGATATAGGGTTTGTAGCGGTCCAGCCAGTCGGCGCCCGATCCGGCAAACCCCTCCTGCGTCAACGCCCCCTTACGATCGAACATCCCGATGTTGTGCATGAGCACTTCCAGGGCGCCGCCGAATTTCCACTGGTGGTCATGCGGATAGTAATAGTGCGGACTGACGAAGACCGGCACGCCGCTCGCTCTGGCTGCTTTGAAGAGACTCTCAATGTTCTCGACCGTGTGGTTCTCCTGCACACTCTGGCCGACCACGCCCCAGGCCACTCCCTTGGGACTGAGGAAATCGTTTTGGGGATCGGTGACCACCACGGCTACCCGGCCCTTCTTGAGTGTCAGGCCTGGGCGAGGGACCGGCGCATCCTCCCGTGGTCCGGCATAGTGCGATACGGGCGGTTTCGGGTCCTGTGCGTACACTGATGGTGTCAGGGGAAGACTTGCGACAATAGCCGCGAGTGACGCGACGATTGATCGAATGAACATGGTCATGATGGCATCCTTTCTTAGGAGTTGCTGAGGGCGCATTTCTTGAGACTCCACTGGCCTTCTGTCTTTAGCCACAGGCGCAAGAAGAGGCGGCGCATCCATGCGTGAGTGTGACCTCCGGAAAGTCGATGACGGTGCCGGCGATATGGTTGACGTAGTTGCTGAAGATGTTCAGCGCAACATGGGCCACCGTCTCGATGATCTCGCCGTCGGTCAGCCCGGCAGTACGCGCCTGTTCAAGCTCTGTGGCCCCGAGCTCCCCGCGCTGCACGACGATGTTGCGCGCCAGCTTGAGAATGGCATCGGTCCGCTTGTCGGTTGCGTTGGCCTGCCGGGCATCGGCGAGGTCCTGCTGGGCCAGCCCCAGCTTGCCGCCGATAAACGTGTGGGCGCTGAGGCAGTAGGCGCATTGATTGGTCTCGGCGACGGCAAGCGCAATTTGTTCGCGGACCTTCGGGCTCAAGTTTCCATCTGCAAGGGCTGCGCTGAAGTTGAGGTAGCCTTTGAGTGCAGCCGGTGCATTGCCCAACACGCGAATCAGGTTGGGCACTACGCCCAATTTCCCTTGCACGCCCTCGAAAAGTGCCTTGGCCGGCCCGGTGGTGGTCTGGGGGTCGAGTTGTGCGATGCGATTCATACGTTCCTCCTTTGTGAGTGGACCTGATTTGTTGCAGCAGCGTTCGATAGTCTTCGATAGAGCAGATGGCGTGCCTGATCTGATATGCGTAATAAGATATTGATAAAACAAGACTTAAATTGATTTTTCTCGGCTTGAAGAAGCAACTATTATTCGTAGATTACGATTAGTCGTTGCACGTGTGTGCGAAATCTCGTAGCCTGTAAACATCAATGGACCCCCGTAAGCTCCCACAAGTGATGGTCTCCACTGCTCAACAACGTGGGCTTGATGCGGTACTGCACACGATTACCGACGGCATTGCACAATGTCCGAACACGGTGCTGACGCGGATTTGGCTCGCGACTCCCAACCACCTCTGCGAGGTGTGCCGCGATCTGGACGATGCTTCCGACCAGAGCCGGTGGTTGCACCTCGTCGCCAGCGCTGGAGTGCCGCGTGATCCACGGGCCGACTACGGCCGCCTGGATGGCGCCTTTCATCGGTTTCCCATGGGAGAGCGAAAAATTGGGCGGGTGGCTTCGACGGGCGAGCCGCTCCGGCTGGCTGGGCTTCGCGGTGATGAAGAGTGGATCGCTGATCCTGCCTGGTTCGCGCACGAGGGAGCCCGGACCTTCGCTGCGCAGCCCTTGATCTTCCGGGATAATGTCCTCGGAGTGCTGGCGCTCTTCGACCGCGGCTTGCTCAACGATGAAGCCTTCGAGTGGCTTCGCATCTTCGCTGATTACGCGGCGGTCAGCATCGCGAACGCTCGAGCGTTCGATGAGATCAGCCTGCTGCGCACCCGGCTGGAAGAGGAGAACCTCTACCTGCGCGAGGAGGTCACTGCTGCTCTTGGGATGGGAGAATTCGTCGGAGAGAGCCAGGCGCTCCAGCACGTCCTACGTCAAGTTCAGCTGGTCGCGCCGACCGATGCGGCGGTGTTGATTACCGGTGAGAGCGGCACGGGCAAGGAGCTTGTGGCCCGCGCGATCCATGACCGGAGCCCGCGCAAAGGCCGGGCCTTGATCAAGGTGAATTGCAGTGCCGTCCCTGATGCCTTGTTCGAAAGTGAGTTCTTCGGCCATGTGAAAGGCGCCTTCACCGGTGCGCTCGCAGATCGACCGGGTCGTTTCGAAATGGCCGATCGCGGGACGCTCTTTCTCGACGAAATCGGAGAGGTCCCGTTGTCGATGCAGGCGAAGCTGTTACGGGTGCTCCAGGAGGGCGAATTCGAGCGCGTCGGCGATACGCGCACACGGGCGGTGGATGTCCGGATCGTCGCGGCGACCAATCGCGACCTCAAACGCGAGGTTGAAGCCGGCCGCTTTCGCCAAGATCTGTACTATCGCCTGAGCGTATTCCCGGTCCACATCCCCCCGCTTCGTGAACGCCGTGAGGACATCCCGAAGCTTGCGTTACATTTCATCGCTCAGAGCGCGCGGCGAATGAACCGCCGAGTGCCGCGCGTCACGCAGGCGGTGCTGAGTCAGCTGGCCGCCCACGACTGGCCTGGTAACGTGCGTGAACTGCAAAACGTCGTGGAGCGCGCGGTCATCCTCTCTCAAGGCAGTTCCCTGCGTATTCACCTTCAACCCTCGCCGTCGCGCGAGAGCAATACCCTATCACCACAGATCTCTTCGGCAGCGCGGTTAACCACCCGAGAAGATCTGAAACGCCAAGAGCGGGAGAACATCGTGCAGGCCTTGCGGCTCACAAAGGGCAAGATTTTTGGCTCGGACGGTGCGGCCGTCTTGTTGGGCATGAAACCGACCACGCTTGCATCACGGATCAAGGCGCTGCGGATCAAGAAGGGCAAGGTGGATTCTTAACCGCGCAATCCCATCGCCGCTCGCCGGCGTGTCCAGACATGCGCAGACGTCTCATGCACTGAGGCGTCCGTCAGCGGTCGAATTCTATTTCCTTCTGTAGCTTGTCCAAGTCATCCAGGATACGGATGAATTTCCTGCCGAACGGCGTGACGACATACTCCACACGGGGAGGGATTTCGTTGTACGCGATGCGTTCGATGATGCCAAACGCCACGTTCTTGCGAAGACATTCGTTGAGCACTTTGGTCGTCAGGCCCTCCACGCTACGAACCATCTCCCCCGGCCGTTTAATACCGTTGGCCAGGAGCTGATAGACCGTCAGCGACCATTTGCACCCATAAATGGTCTCCACCATTCGAGCGCCCCGTTCCGGGGCGGATCGCCGGGAAAATATTTTCGCCTGTCTTCCCATCAAGATGTACCGCTTAGTGCCTACTGAACCGCCTGGTACCTGCTTGGACTCGGGCTGAGTGAGTCCTAGACTGCCCTCACACATTGTGTTCGCTCTTTTAACGTAAGGAGGTGATCTCATGCAACGCGCGAATCAGACACTCGCCCTGATTGTCGGCGGCTCCAGCGGAATGGGCCTCGCCACCGCAAGGCTCATGCTCGCTCGGGACGTCACAACGGTGATTGCGGGCAACTCAGTGGAAAAGCTGGAGACGGCACAACGCGAACTGTCTTCGCTTGGCACAATTGAAACGCTCCAAGCCAACTTGTACGAACCGAATGGGATCCAACGCATCGTTGCGTTTGCCGAGGACCATAGCCGCCACATCAAGTACTTGGTCAATGCCGCGGGCTACTTCAAGCCCACGCCATTTCTTCACCATACAGCCAAAGACTATGACGCCTATCTGGATCTCAACCGAGCCCTCTTTTTCATTTCACAAGCCGTCGCAAAGAACATGGCCGCAAACGGTGGCGGCTCCATCGTGCATATTGGATCGATGTGGGCGAAACAGGCCATCAAAGCGACCCCTTCCTCTGCGTATTCCATGGCGAAGGCCGGGCTGCATGCCCTCACGCAGCATATGGCGATGGAGCTGGCCGGCTACAACATTCGGGTCAACGCCGTGTCGCCGGCAGTGGTCAAGACGCCCATTTATCAGGCCTTCATTGATCCGCAGGACATGGACGAGACACTCGCCACGTTCAATAGCTTTCATCCGATTGGCCGGATTGGCACCGTGGAAGATGTGGCAAAGGCCATCAACTTTCTGCTGAGCGATGACGCCCGATGGGTGACGGGGGCTATTTGGGATGTCGATGGCGGTGTCATGGCCGGCCGGAATTAACAAATCCACCTGGCCTGATGCCCGCGAGAACTTGTGCGGACGTCCGCTGCAACCGTCCGACAGCAGTGAGTGGGTAGACATCGTTGGGGAAGCTTCAACTCATCGCTGCATAGAGTACAACGACACATCTCAGGACGTCCAGGAGGGGCCTGCGTCTCTGTCTGCGCAGGCCCCTCCATCATTCGCGTCGGATGCAATCAGATGAAAGGCTGTGTCAGCCGACCGCGGCAACCTGCGACTTCCATGATTGCGCGGCAAACTGGACATCGAGCGGCGTATGGGCAATGTGGTTAACATAATTGCTCAATATCTTCAGTGCGACGAGTGTGAGTACATCCAACACATGCCGCTGGGTATAGCCTGCGGCCACAACGCGCTGAAGATCCTCTTCCGGCACCCAGCCGCGATGACGGAGGATCGACATGACCAGCGTTCGCAGGGCATTGAGCTTCCGGTCCGAGAGGGATCGCTGTTCTCTCAATGCCGTGAGCACGTCTTCGGGCATGCGCACCATCTGTGCCACGGTGGAGTGGGCCCCAACACAATAGGCGCAGTTGTTGGTGGTGCTCACGGTCAAGGCCACGACCTGCTGCTCCACCGGCGAGAGGGCACTCTGTTCCAACGCTTTATTAATTCCGGCATAGGCCTGCACAGCGGTCGGGGATTCTGCCAGGACGCCAAACAAATTGGGAAGAAATCCGTACTTTCTCGTGGTGGCGTCGAGGGTCGGGCGTGACGCCTCCGACGCCGTGTCCTTCGTATGAATCTGAAACTTCATGATGGTCCTCCTCCGTGGTATTAACCGATTACTTGCCTTGTGCAGCCACTTTTTTCAGCCCTTCGGTCGTGACGGGTGAGCCGCCGACACCCCACTGGCCTGAGGGAACGTCTTCAACGATGACCCACGTCACGGGCCGCAGCCCTTCTCCTTCGACGGAGACAATTGCATCCGTCACCTTTCGGATCAGTTCCTGTTTCTGCTCCATACTGAGATACCCACTGAGCCCTTTCAATTGTGCGAGTGGCATCGTGCCTCTCCTTTCAGGATAGAAACCCATGAGGTTATTTGCAGACCATGGCGCGGCCCCCTGCGCCTTCGCGCCGTGAGGCCGCCCCTCATCCCCGCGAACAAAACCGAGCACCACGTCTACTGAGTCAATCCAAAATATTTCCACTCGGAGACAGTTCCCATGAACGCCGACCGCAACGTCTCCGGCAATGCCGCAGACGCCGCATTATATTGCGTCCGTGTGGCCCACACGGACAGATCGACGTGGACCTTCGCATCTTTGAGATCCTGTCGGCCGGTCACGGACACGAACCCCGGTTGTGTTTTCAGAAAACTAAACATGGCTGCCCGGGCCTCCTCGAATGCCTTTTCTTTCCCCGGCGCCGCGACATAGGTCATGATCTCTGTCACGGCCCCCTCACGTACGGTCTCGGCACCAGATGCTGGCGGTATCCCCAGAACAGCCGCCGCGAGCAACCAAGTTCCCATGGCACCAGCACGAAGCACATTGATTCCAATTCTCTTCATGGTCGCGTTTCCTTTTCTGTGATAGACGGTGTGATGATCCTATGGCTCCTGCTCATCAGCGTACGCATTACATGGCACACCTCCCTTTGATACACTTGACCCCATCGATGACGTGCTCCCGACAGAATCCGCTAGGGATAGACATCGGCAGACGACTCGACCTCAGGCCATTTGGCCTGCGCGGCACGAAGCAAGGCCGACCGCCCCGTTTTCCATTTCGCTTGCACCATGGAATCGTGATTGAGATAGAGCTTTCCCTCGACGACTTCCCAGATATCGCCTGCGATGGCGGCCTTGACACCTTCGGCCACGCCATAGGCACAGAATCCACCGAATTGCGGCGTGAATCGTTCCGGCGTCTGCACAAAGACGGCGAGATGCGCAGGGGACGCGAAGAGGAAGGTCGATCCTTTATAGACATGAGAAAGCGAGGGCAAGCCTTTGACCGCCTTGTGGTCTTCGAAATAGGCCACCGGGTCGAAGCCATCGATGGCCACCCCATGTCGCTCGTAAAATTGGCCCGACTCGGCAGGTCCCGCTAGAGTTAGACTGGCACCGACCAGGAGACTGATTCCAACACTGACCTTGACCCATCGTCGGAACACTTCCATCATGCCACCTTCCCTTCTGGACAGGCCCCTCTCTTGAGCGACCGCTTGATGAGAAATCCGAGCAAGGACACCGGTGTGGCGCGAGGCAGCAGCCGGTTTTCCCACGCCATCACCTTATTGAGGAGACCGGACACGACCGTGGCCTTCTTCCCAAGCGCCTGTAGCCCGACGGCGGCCACCTGCTGTGGCTGCTGAGGGATCAGCGGCAGCTTGGAGAAGTCGATGTCCATATTGGCCGTCATCTCCGTATTGGTGAGACCAGGCGATAGCACCAGGACATCCACCCCATACGGCTTGAGTTCCACATGCAACGCTTCACCCAGACTCAGGAGATAGGCCTTCGTGGCCGCGTAATGCGCGACATATGGCACGCCTTGGTAGGCAAATAAGCTGGAGACGAACATCAACCCGCCTCGACATCGCGCGGCAAGGCGCCGCCCGTAGTACTGGGCTAACTGCATGGGCGCGACGGCATTGAGCTGCACGAGCTGGAGATGGGCCGTTTCATCGGTATGCACGAAACTCCCGGTGAGTTCGGCCCCGGCATTGAGAATGACGAGACCGATGTCGAGTCCCTCTGTCGACGACACAATCGTCTGAATTGCCTCCGGAACGCGTAAATCCGCTGGCACAGGGAGCACAGTGACCCCAAATTCCGTCTTCAATTCAGTCGCGAGTTCGTCCAGGTGCGCGTGGCGCCGTCCTATCGCAACGATGTGAATATGGTTGGATGCCAGTTGGCGAGCCAATTCGCGTCCAATTCCTGACGTGGCTCCGGTAATCAAGGCCCACGGTCCGTATTTCGCTTGCGCCTCCTGATCCATCTATCATCTCCTCCTTTGTAGCGCTCCTAAACCCGTGTTCTATCGGCTCACAAGGTGCATCACGATCCACGCATGTCTTTGCGGCCCCATCCTCAAGATCCCATACCTATACTGGACCGATCGGTCCATATATAGTCAAAAAAACACTTACTCCACCGACTTAAGAATCAAAGGAACCATGGATCGCGCCGCTCGTTTATCCAGACCCGCTTTGATGAGCGTCCTCAAGCCAGTCATGGAGCTCACCAGATAGCTAGCCAGCGCGTTGAGATCGGCATGAGGCGACACTTCACCTTCCGTTTGAGCCCGCTTGAGCGCGGCTCTAAACACGTCTCCGAGACCGTGCAAACCCTGAGCCACTGGCTTCGCGAAGACAGTATCCCGCTGACCCAACTCGCTGGCTGAATTGGCGACGAGACAACCCTTTTCACCGTCCGGCTGCTGCGCCGTATCGGCAACGGCCCGAAAGACTGCTTCTATGAAACGTCGTCCAGACTTGGCTTCCCTCAAACCATGGCTCAGTTCTGAAGTGAACCGTTCCTGATAACGAGTCAAACACCGTGTAAATAACTGGCGTTTGCCGCCGAAGCTCTGGTAGAGACTGCTCTTGGAGAGTTTCATGGCAGTGAGCAAGTCGCTCATCGACGTGGCCTCATAGCCCTTGCACCAGAATACGTCTACGGCTGCATCCAGTGCCTTCTCCGGATCAAATTCGATAGGGCGGCCAAGCGTCATAACAGTCATCATATGGACCGTACGGTCCATATGTCAAGCCTTGCCACCTGATGGTGGCCTCACCTGCCGACGATGGCTGTCAGATCCTTCCATGTTTGCCTCGAACAATCTCGATTGAGCGGTAGAGCAAGCTTATTAAGATGGCCTAGCCCCATCTTGCCTCCCCTTGAGACCCACAATCGTCCACACTTCGATGATGAGCCACGCTGGCCAGAAATGGCCCAGCAGATCTATTATGTTCCTAACTCTCTTTCGGCATCGGCCCAATGAGTGGCTGGTACGGAGCGCGACGCGGGAGAATCCCGCCGTCAAAGCCGTGGTAATGCTGCAACGCATCCGGCAACCACCCTTCGATCTGATTGATACGCGTCAGATCAGATGGATGCGTGGAGAGAAACTCGGGAATGGCCTGTTGCGAGCGGAAGCACAGCTTCCCGATCATCTGTTTGGGACAGCCGCTCATGCGTTCCCAGAACGGCACGGCTTCGCGCGGGTCGTAGCCNNCCGCTTCCGATTCTTGCTTGCGATTGAACGGCAGGGACACGTTGACGCCGTAGGCCCCCAATAGACCCTGGATCGCGCCTCCCCCCGCCTGTCCGGCCGCCGCAGCGCCGATCGCGCCCAGTTGGGCGATTTGATCGATGATGCTCCGGCTCATCCGCTCGACTCCATGACGCTGGAGCGCGTGCGCCACTTCATGGCCGATCACCGTAGCCAACCCCGCTTCGCTTTTCGTCACCTTGAGTAGCCCGGTAAACACCGCTACCTTCCCGCCGGGCAGTGCAAAGGCGTTGATCGTCTTGTCGTCGTCAATCACAGCGAATTCCCACTGATACTGAGGTTTGTTCGAGGCGTTGGCGATCCGCTGCCCGACCCGTTGGACCATGTCGTTCGTCTCGCTGTTCTCGCTCAAGCGCGCTTGCCGCAACACCTCCCGATAGGCGCTGAGTCCGAATTCCAGTTCCTTCTCTTCCGAGAAGAAAATGAGCTGGTCGCGCGCCGTGCCGGGGGCGCGGTAGCACGCGGCAAGGCTTCCCATGACGCTCACCGACATGAGGATGCGCCATGCGGCTGTTGCGCCAAGAGACAGGAGTGTCCTGCGAGCGACAGGCCTTGAACCGTATGGGGGTGGCCGGTGACTCATGCGTCTACTTCGCAGCCGCCACGCGCAAAAAAGAGGCCTCGGTGAATGTCGCCGATGCTGACCATGCCGACGAGCATGCCGTGGTCGGCGACCGGAAGACGGCGAAAATTCTTCAACCCCATGTACGATGCCGCTTCAAGGATGGGCGTCTCCGGTGAGACCGTCAGCGGGTTGCGCACCATGATCTCCTCGGCCTTCTTCGCCAGCACCTCGGGATAGTTGTGCTCCATTTCCAGAAAATCCCGGCTGTGCACCGCGTCATGAATGTAGTCGCCGTAGTTGGGATACATCGGCAGCATCACGTCACGCAGCGTGACGATCCCAAGTAATTCCTGATTGGCGCTGACGATTGGAATGGCCCCGCAATGCCGGCTTAGCATTTTCACGACCACGTCCCGCACTGTTTCTCTCGGGGTGCCTGTGACGACTCCCGTAGACATCACCTCATGGATTCGCATGGAAACCTCCCTTCGTTTCGCTCATAGACCTGAGCTGCTGGCCTAGGTTCCGATGCCCGCGCCGCTCGGGAGCTGTTCCCCGGCAGGCACCGTCCGATGATCCAAGTGGTACTGCGACTGACAATGGCTGCAGTACACAAACCAGAGGCAGCCATCAGGATAGTAATCGCACTGAAGTTTCGGCATCAGTTCGTGGGCTCCACAAGTCGGACAGGGGAGTTGGTGGAGCTGAATACGTAAAGCCATTACGGGGTCGTCGAGAACTGTCATGGCGAACCTCCCTGTTGAACGGAGTGCATGGGCTGGGTTTCGATCGCGCTCACGTTAGGCCGCGACGAGCCGCGGCATACGGGGACTGGTGAACTGAAGGGGCTCGGCTGAAGCCGTGGATCGTTTTCGGTGTTCAAGAATCAGCGTATCGACCAGATCGCCGCAGAGCAGGCAGCGATAACCGTCCACGCACAGGCTGCTGCTCCGCCCTTCGAGATCGCAAATCCGCTCCTGCACCATGAGTCCGTTGCATCGTTCACAGGTCACGATTCACCTCCTTGTGGATGGGAGACATGTGGCTGTCCTGAGCACCATCCTAGCGGATGCCTCACCGCCGATCTGTAAGGTACCTCACGTGTTCTGCATTCTTTTTTTGTGCACTTGTAATCCAGCCCACAAAACTTCTGAGTGCTCCGCAGTAGAGTGCAAACATTATTGCGGGATCACGCCGCGGCCGTCCCACCAATGAGACGGAGAGAGCTCTCTTCATTCACCTGTTCGTTATGAAAGGAGTGCAGCATGTCAAAAGTCGCGATCGTGGTATTAGCCGACACAGACACCCATGAAGGATTGGGACGTGTGGTGAACGCGATGGAAGCCGTCAAAGAGTTCAAGGAGGCCCATGACGACGTGCAACTCATTTTCGATGGCGCCGGGCCCAAGTGGATTCCGGAACTGGAGAAGCCCGATCACATGGCCCACGGGCTTTATGTGGCGGTGAAGGATCGAATCAGTGGAGCCTGCGACTTTTGCGCGGGCGCGTTCGGTGTGAAGGACAAGGTCGTGGCCTGCGGCGTGAAGCTGACGGGAGAATATGACGGTCATCCGAGCTTCAAGAAGCTCGTGTCCCAGGGGTATCAGGTCATCACATTCTAATTTCGTGAACCATCGGACATCCGGACGGCGCAATCTCCACGGCCGGGTGTCCGCCCCTTGCAGTGAGCATCAGCACACTGCCGATCCCAATCATCAGAAGGAAACCAGGCTATGAGAAACCCGTTACGATTTTTCATCGAATTGATGCAGCAGCCTCTAGGGGTCTCCCTGTGGGTCCTGTTTCTCATGCTCGTCAACATGGCGAGTCTCGCCTTCTGGCAGGAAGCGGTCGCACAGCTCATCTTCATGAATTTTCTCGCTAGCGCGATGCTGATGATGGGGCTCTATGCGCGATACGGATTCACTAAGGTCCTTGGAATCGGCCACTTGCCATGGATTCCGCTGCTGGCCTATGTCGTGACGCAGATTCCTACCGCTGAGGCGTCCTTCAAACGCTATTTGCTGGTCTTGTCGGTCTCCATGGCCATCTCCTTGGTGCTCGATGCGATTGATGTCTGGACCTACTTCAGAAGCCGGGAGCGCCCCTAGCAGCCACTTCGTGCAGGCCGACTGCACTCCGGAGCGTCTATGGCCCCAGCGAGATCGGGGCCACCTCACAGTGACCCCAGCACACCGATGCGCAATCACTAGAATCGTCACCTGATGCCTGGCCTTGACCATTGTCCGCGCCACAAGGCATAGAGGATTGGAATCACGAGCAGCGTGAGCACTGTCGAGCTGATCATCCCGCCGATCATTGGTGCCGCGATGCGTTTCATGACGTCCGCGCCCGTCCCAGTGGTCCACATAATGGGGAGTAATCCGCCCATAATCGCGGCGACCGTCATCATCTTTGGCCGTACCCGTTGGACCGCTCCTTCCAGAACGGCTTCTCGTAGATCCTGTGTCGTCGTCATGCGACCTTCGCGTACCCGCCGCTCATAGGCCTCATCGAGATAGACGAGCATGACCACGCCCGTCTCCGCCGCCACGCCGGCTAGGGCGATGATGCCCACCCACACGGCCACGCTGAGGTTGTAGCCCAGATAGTCGAGGTACCAGATCGCCCCGATCGCGGCGAAGGGGACGGACAGCAACACGATCAGCGATTTCGCCAGCGACCGAAAATTCAGATATAGCAGTAAGAGGATCAAGGCCAGGGTCACAGGAACCACGAGCTTCAGTCGTTCTTCAGCCCGCACCAGATGCTCGTATTGACCGGTCCAGATCAGCCGGTAGCCAGGGGGCACTGTCACTCGGTTTTGGACCGCTCGTTGCGCATCCTGGACATAGCCACGCAAGTCGCGCCCACTGACCGCGACCGACACCAGCCCGGCCAGCGCGCCGGCCTCATCCGCAATCGACGGTGGCCCCTGCGTGATGACGAGATCTGCAATTTGTCCGAGCGGAACCTGCGCGCCGCTCGGCGTGGGAATCAGTACCCTCTTGAGCCGGTCTGGGTCATCGCGTAGTTCGCGCTTGTAGCGCACATTCACTGGATATCGTTCCCGCCCCTCGACCGTCGTCGTCACGGTGTCTCCCCCAATGGCCGAAGTGATCACCAACTGCACCTCTCCCACCGTCAAACCATAGCGGGCCGCTTCGCGTCGGTTCACATTCAGGTCCAGGTAATAGCCTTCGTTGAGCCGTTCCGCGAATGCGCTCTTGGTGCCTGGCACGCTCGCCAACACCTGCTCGATATCCACGCCGATTTTCTCGATCGTTTTCAAATCCGGTCCCAGGACTTTAATCCCGACCGGACTCCGGACGCCGGTTGTGATCATCTCGGTGCGAGTCTGAATCGGCATCCACCAGATGTTCGGAAAGCCAGGAATGCGCAGTTTGGCATCCATTTCATCCAATAGTCGGTCCCAGGTCATGCCAGGCCGCCATTGCGCTTCAGGTTTGAGGGTGACCGTGATCTCGGCCATCCCGACAAAGGCCGGATCGGTGGCTGTCGGGGCCTTCCCCATTTTGCCGAACACTCGTTCCACTTCCGGGAAGGTCGTGAGCAATTGATCCTGGACCTGCAACACCTTGGCTGCTTCGGGAATGGAGAGGCCGGGAATGGTGGTTGGCATATAGAGGATCGTGCCCTCATTCAGTGGCGGCATGAATTCCGCGCCGAGGCGGGAAAAGATCGGCACCGTGAATCCCACTACCACCACCGCCAATCCGAGCGTCAGCCACCGGGCACGCAACGCGCCGGAGATGATGGGCCGATACAGCGCGATCAGCAGCCAGTTCAACGGATTCTTGGTTTCCGCCCGGATGCGTCCCCGTATAAGCAGGACCATCAGCACAGGAGCCAAGGTCACCGAGAGCGCTGTGGCGAACAACATCGCGAAGGTCTTGGTATAGGCCAACGGTGTAAACAGTCGGCCCTCCTGTGATTCCAGCGCAAAGATCGGTAAGAATGACACGGCGATCACCAGCAGCGAGAAAAACAAGGGACGTCCGACTTCTTTGGCCGCTGCAATGATGGTCTCGATCCTGTCCGAATGAGGACGTTGTTCCAACCGCTTGTGCGCATTCTCCACCATCACAATGGCGGCATCGACCATCGCGCCGATGGCAATGGCGACTCCACCGAGCGACATGATGTTGGACGTGATCTTCAAGTAGGCCATCGGGATAAAGGCGAGCAGCACCGCCACGGGGAGAATAATGATGGCCACCAATGCGCTGCGTAGGTGAAACAGAAAGACCAGCGCGACCAGGCTGACAATGACACTCTCCTCCACGAGCTTCTCGCGGAGCACGGCGATGGCCCGATGAATGAGGTCAGACCGATCATAGGTGGGAATCATGCGCACACCGTTGGGCAGAGCTGGTGTGATCTCGTCCAGCCGAGCTTTGATCCGCTCGATCACGGCGAGCGCGTTCTCTCCGGCCCGCATGATCACGATGCCGCCCACCGTCTGGCCCTTGCCGTCCAACTCGGCGATGCCCCGACGCTGATCCGGTCCGACTTGAACATGGGCGATATCCCGAATCAAGATAGGCGTGCCGCGGCCATCTGTCCCGACAGGGATTAATTCAATATCCTCAATCGAACGCAGGTAGCCGCGCCCTCGAATCACGTATTCCGTGCCGGCCATCTCCAAGACACGGCCGCTCACCTCCGCATTGCTATTGCGGACCGCTTCGATGATCGTCTTGATCGGCAACCGATAGGCAGCCAACGTGTTCGGGTCCACCTCGATTTGATACTGTTTGACAAACCCGCCGATCGCGGACACTTCTGCCACCCCGGGCACACTCTCCAGTTGGTAGCGCAAATACCAATCTTGCAGACTGCGGAGCTGGGCCAGATCGTGCGTTCCAGACTCGTCCACCAATGCGTACTGATAGACCCACCCGACTCCTGTGGCATCCGGTCCCAAGGTTGGTGTCACGCCGGACGGCAGCTTGCCGGTGAGCTTCTGAAGATATTCCAGCACGCGACTCCTCGCCCAGTACACATCTGTCCGGTCCTCGAAGATCACGTACACGTACGAGACCCCATATTCCGAGACCCCCCGCACCCGTTTCACGTTCGGTCCAGCAAGCAGGGCCGCAACGATTGGGTAGGTGACCTGGTCTTCCATCAACGTGGGACTGCGCCCCGACCACTCGGTGTAAATAATCACTTGAACATCCGACAGATCCGGGATCGCATCCAGCGGAACCTGCAAGACTGCCCAGGCCCCCCAGGCGGTCAACAACACCACACAGAGGATGACCAGAACGGGATTGCGGGCGCTTCCTTCAATGAGTCGCGCAATCATGATGGATTACATGCCTCCGCCGCCGACCGAAAACTGAAACGTTTCTGCGATCGATGGTCGTCCTGGAATCGTCACATTGACGGTCACCACCCAGGTGCCACCCATGCCGAACAGCACCGTACCTTCGTAGAGACCATCCTTAGTATGGTGCGCCGTCACCTTGGAGTCGGTCATGCCCGGCATCGGCATGGTATAGACGAACACAACTTGCGCATTGGTCACCGGCTTGCCGGCCTGATCAGTCAGCTTGACCTTGAGAAGCACGTCACCGGCCTTGGGCGTTTCGGGAATGGTCGTGAAGGTCAGTACGTATCCCACTACCTTGCGAGTTTCAGAGATGGCTTTGGCTGAGCCCGAAGCCATGCCCGGCATCCCGCTCATACCCTCCATTCCTTTCATGCTGCCCATGTCCATACCTTCCATCTTGCCTTCATAGGCACCGCGCATCTGCCAATCGGCCATGCCGATCCGACCCATCATGGCCTGCATGCTCGAGGCCGATGCCAACTTGCTCTCTGCGTCCAACAAAAAATTGGCCGAGGTCACGATCAGATCTCCTTCTTTCAGTCCCTCTAACACTTCCACGTCATCCTGACTTCGACGCCCCAGCTTGACTGACGCCGGTTCATACCGGCCTTGCCCTCGATCCATGAACACGAGTTGACGAAGCCCCGTCTCCAGCACCGCTTCCTTCGGCACGACTAAGGTGTGAACCGCATCCGTCTGTACGAGTACGTTCCCGTACATGCCGGGCTTCAGCTTCAGTCCAGGATTCGGCAATTCCACCCGCACGCGCACCGTACGGGTGTCGATGTTCAACGAGGGGTAAATGTACGACACGTTGCCGCGAAAGGTGGTTCCTGGATAGGCGGCGAACGTGACTGAAGCCGGTTGGTTGAGCCTCACCGCCGCGACCTCGGATTCATAAATGTCGGCAGAGATCCAAATCGTGGAGAGATCCGCCACTTCATACAGCGTCGTGCCTGGCTCCACGTACTTTCCTGGCAAGGCCTCTCGCGCGAGGACGATCCCGGAGGCTGGGGCATAGACCGTGAGCACCGGCTCCGCTGTACCTCGACGTTCCAACGTGGCAATTTGCAGATCGGTCACGTCCCACAGTCGCAGGCGCTCCCGCGAACTCGCCACGAGGGAACCTGCGTTGGCTTTGACTTCAGCGAGAGGACTAGCCGCCAGTTGACCCTGCGTTCTCACGGCAAGGAGATACTCGTCCTGCGTGGCCAGGAGGTCCGGTGAGTAGAGGGTAAAGAGGGGTTCGCCTTTGCGTACGGGGCGACCGATCGAATCGACGAAGACTTCTCGCACCCACCCGGAGGTTTTCACGGTGACCTGCGTCAAGCCACGTTCGTCGTAGCCGACTGTACCGACCGCGCGAATCTCTTGCCCCAAGGACGCGTAGGTGACTGGGGCACTCCGAACCCCGATCAACTGTCTTGCCACAGCGGGAATGGCCACAGCCCCAGACGACGCTACGGACATACCTGGCATGTTCTGCATGGCCCTCTCCTTCGTATCCACCTGCGTCAGGCCTCTCATCTCACCCGCATGCTGCGAGAGTGGTGAGCTGCCCCCTTTCTCCGCTGTCATGCCGGCCATGTTGTCACCCATCATTCTATGAGCGGCGAAGAAGCCGACGGCGACTCCAGCGATCACACCAATCGCCACGGCACCGACTATGAGAGTGTTTTTATAGAGCGGCTGGTTCATGTGCTCCTCCTTGAAGGCTGCGTTAGCTCTGCCGATCGAGAGTGATGCCGACGACCTGTTCGAGTTCAGCCAGCCGATGCTGTCGGTCCACGAGCGCTTTGAAATACTCAAGCTGAGATCCTCGCCATGCCCGCTGGGCTTCAATCAGATCCAGAAACCCTGCTCTGCCCGCACGATACCCGACGCGCGCCGCGTCCAGGCTCTGCTCGGCCTGTGGCAAGATGGTAGTGCGGTACAACGTGGTCACCTGGTCAGTCGCCCGGAGCCTGGCCAGGAGGTCTTTGACCTGAAAACGGGTCAGGTTTTCTAAGGTATGGTGTTGTGCCCGCGCGGCCGAGAGCGCCGCCGCGGCCTCCTGCACGCCTGCGTCATACTTTGGTTTGGTCCAAAACGCGAAGGGGATGCTCATCGCCACATAGGCGCCGAATCCGTCGTTGGTCTGAAAGTTCTGGAAGCGCTGAAACGCCACATTGAAGTCCGGGTAGTACTGACGCTGGGCCAGTGCACGGGACTGCTCGTTCCGTTGCACGGCCAGCCCGGCGGCTTTGAGCTCCGGTCTCTCGTGCAGCGCGAGACGGTGGAGATCGTCGAGGGTTTTGTCGAGTGGGATCTGAGACGGCTCTTGAGGGATGCCCAAGGGTGAGGTGGCATCCCGATCCAGCAGCGTATTCAGCATCGCTTCGGCGGTCTCGCGACGCTGTTCCAGGACGGGCAGCTGCTGGAACAGCAGGGACAACTCGATCTGGGCCTTGAGGACGTCGGTCTGGGCTCCTTTGCCCGTCCGGAACTTCGCGGTCGTACTCTCGACGAACTGTCCGAGCAGCTCGACTTGTTCATGATGAATCTGGATCGCCTTGTGAGTGAGGAACAGATCGTAGTAGGCCTGCTTGAGACGGGCGACCAACTCCCGTTCCTTCGCACGCAGCGCCTGCTCGGTCATCTCGGCCGAACGACTCGCCACGTCGCCTTTGAGCGCGAGTTTGCCGGGGAATGGGAGATTCTGCGAAAGACCGAAGATACTGTTCTGTGCCTGCGTGACATTGAAGGTCTGCGGAACATTCCACAACTGGACTGACAGGGTGGGGTCATCCAGCGACCGCGCCTGCGTAATCCGTTGCAAGGCCGCTTCCCATTGTTGCCGCGCAGCGACAATCTCAGGATTCCGAGCCAGGGCTTCCTGGATCAAGTCTGGTAATCCTAATGACGATCGTGGAGTCTGATCGACTGCATAGACGATGTGGCGTTCACCTGTCCAGAAGGCCAGACTCACGACCATGATGGTGAGCAACCAAAACCGAGTTGACCAAGCCATGTGACGGTCCTCCCCAAAGGTTTGTCTGCCCGGTACTATTGCGAACCCCTGGCTCCTATCCTTGAACGGAAGTAAGGACTGGATGAGCCACGGCCCAGCGACGGGCAGAGGACGTGATGGTGGAATGGTTACGGAAGAAGCGGGGAGATCAGATACGAAGCACGGTGGTTGCGAGAGACTGATGCGGGGGCGAACTCGATTCGAGAGGCTGATATCGGTGGAAGATGCGTTGGAATTGCTGGCCCACGGCTAGCGGTGCAGCTGGCGCGTGGTCAGCCAGGAGATGATGATCCACAAGCAACGAAGACATGTGGGAGCCGGACTCGACCCCCAGAGTTTTGAAGGCGTCGCACAGTTGTCGAGCCGGTTGCTCAGTGGGGGTCGAACACCCATTCGACATCGAGGCATCGGAGGTTCCGGACAACGGGATGAGGCAGGCGTATGCATTGAAGCTGAACACCAGTAAGAACACCGTGATGGTGCTGGCGAGAAAAGACCGAGAGCGATGGGAACGCATTCGCATGGCGTCAGTCTATCCCTCGTCCAGCTCAACCGTCAACGGCATTTCTAATACACAATCACTCGGTCAGCGGACGCGAACACGTCCACCATCCTTGCGAGTGGAACAGGAGTGACCGAATTAGCGATACGCGCTGGATCGATGTTGTAGAGCAGCATCATCGTCTGGTTGCCGTAAACCTCGACGCCCAGCTTGTTTTTGAGAACATCGAAGTACTCGCCGTAATTGTGCGGGACCTGCTCCAGCGGGACGCCCATCTGTTCGGAAAGGCTCTGCCGCTCTCGCTCCGGCAAGCCAGCGCGATCCAGTGCAGTTGACTCGGAGCCAACGAGCTTCCTGAACCACCCGAAGCCTTTTGTCACCGACGTAACAGCGCTCGCATCCACCAGAATCGTCACCTTATGCCCGGCCTTCACTGCTGCCCACGCCACGTTAGGGACCGCACAGATCTGGGCGTCATCCAGGGCGAGCGACGTTTTCATGTGGATGAGGATTCGTGCTGGCGTTGCCTGTTGCGCCAGGGCGAAGCTCGGAGTGAATAGAGCGAGAAAGGCAAGAACCACCATAGTGCTGATCGTCCGCCACATCGTGTGCAACCTCCTTGTTGAGAGATAAGTTCCTGTTACGCCGCCACGGGAACAGGCATGCTTATGCCTGCAGGACCCGCCTCATTTCCTCGAACTCCAGTTTGGTGATCTCACCGCGGGCATAGCGGCTCTTAAGAACTTCCAGGCTCGATTCCGGCCGAGTGGCAGTCCTCTGTCCCATCAGCCATTTGACGAGGTAAATGATACCCGCTATCACGAATACCCAGAACAGCACCATCAACAGCAGACCCAGTCCCATCATGGGCATCCATCCACAATCCGTCATACCACACCTCCCTGCCGGGGTTTTGCCTCACGTCCCAATTCCGCTACCCGGCGCAACAGGATAGCTTGCTCACATCCTTCTTGAACGTCAGCGCGGCCAGCTTGAGCCCTTCCACCATCGTCAGGTAGGGATGAAATGTGTCAGCCAGGTCCTGCACAGTCAGCCCAAACCGGATGGCGAGGGTGGCCTCCTGGATTACCTCACCCGCTTCGGCTGCAAGGACGTGTGCGCTCACCAATCGCCCGGTTTCTTCCTCAGCGACCAGCTTAATAAGGCCTTTGGTATTCCGGGACGCCAGCGCCCTCGGGACATGCTCAAGCAGTAGCAGCGAGGTGTGCACGCGAAGCCCTTTATCCCTCGCTTGTCGCTCGGTCAGACCGACGCTCGCGATTTGGGGATCGGTAAACGTGACGTGCGGCAAGGCCGTGAGATCGAACACCTTGCCAACGCCGCTGAGCGCATTCTCGGCCGCCAGGCCGCCCGCATAGGCGGCGACATACACATACATGGGATCACCAATACAGTCGCCTGCCGCGTAGATATCGGGATTGCTCGTCTGCAAGTGGTCGTTCACCATGATCTCGCCGTTGGCTCCCAGCCTCACCCCAGCCGCTTCCAGCCCAAATCCACCGGTGTTGGGGCGCCGGCCTGTGGCAACCAGCAGGCGTTCTGCCCGGCAAATCTCCGGCTTCCCGTTTGTCTCGGTGTGCACGAAGTAGCCTCCATCTCGACGCTCGACCTGATGGATTGTGACGTTCGTGCAGATCCGGACCTTCTCCTCTTCGAGGTAACGAACGAGCGCTTGCCCGATCTCCGGTTCCTCCACTCTCGCCACGTGTGGCCCGCTTTCCAGCACCATCACTTGGACGCCGAATCGCGTGAAGAGCTGGGCAAACTCCAGGCCGATACTGCCTCCGCCGATGATGATCAGCGACGCCGGAAGCGTCTCCAGGCCGAGCGCCTGCTCGCTAGTGAGAAAGCCGGCTTCGTGAAGCCCGGGGATCGGCGGCGCCCAGGGCGAGGAGCCTGTCGCGACCACGATCTTCTCCGGCTCATGCACGATGCCATTGACCCGCACCTGGCGCCCGCCCATGAGCGTCGCTTCCCCCTTCAGAATGGTGATGGTGGGATACACAGCCGCCACGTCCACATACTTGCCTTGACGTAACGCGGCCACGAGCTCGTCCTTTTGCTGCACCACTCGTTGCCAGTTCGAGGGAGGCGGACAAGCCGTCAGCCCTTCGAATTGCGGATAGGCGGAGTGATAACAGAGTTCAGCGGCCTTGATGAGCGTCTTCGATGGCACACAGCCAATGTTGACGCAGGTCCCGCCGATCGTGCCTTTTTCCACAATGGCCACCCGAGCCCCCAGCTCGGCAGCTTTGATCGCCGCGGCAAAGGCCGCCGACCCGCCGCCGATCGTCAGCAGGTCGTAGCCCCTTCCTTGGGACGCCGGTACAAGACGAGTCGGCTCAAGCGGCCGGCGTTCCACGATCACGCCGTGATAGCCTGCTTTCCGAACTGCGTTCACCAAGGCGTGATCCCCGACCTCGCCGCTTGCCACAGCCGTCGCCTGTCCCGTCCGCCAGGACCCAACTTGCGCCTGCTCAACCCCGGGCACGGATTTCAGCGCCTCGGCGACATGCCGTGTGCAGCCGTCGCAGGTCATCCCTTCGACTCGTAACCGTACGTGGACTCGAGCGCTCATGATAGTTCCTCCTTCGTAGGACACAGGCTCGGTTGCTGCCCCGTCAGTCTGATGTACTTCCTCTCAGCGCTTCATACCCGAAGCGGATCGGCACCGCGAAGTTCGTCCCGCCCATCCCGATGACTTCCTCTCGCAGATTGAACGGCGGCCTGCCGTTGTTCCTCACTGTGATCTCTACATTGTAGACGAGTCGATCCGCCATAACCGAGGAGGGTGGACAACCCTTTTTCCTCGACGATGGTGACGGTGCGGCCGTTGAGGCGAATCAGACCCTGGTTACGGAACCGGCCCAGGGTGTTGCTCACCGTTTCACGGGTGCAGCCGATCAAGTTCGCCATTTCCTGGTGGGTCAATGTGGTCCGAACACCTCTTGATGCCTCGCTCTGGCTCAGCTCCAACAGCAAATGAGCCAACCGTGCCGCCACATTCCGGCAGACCAGGTCTTCGATGCGGCTGTGAGTGCGCTTTAAGCGTGCACCGATCAACTGTGTCAGCTTGAAATTGATAGTCGGATGGCTTGCCAGGTAATTGCGGAAGTCTTCCCATGGAATGACCGCGATCATGGCATGGTCCAGTGCTTCAGCCGCCGTCTCGCGCGGCCCTCTTTCCAGGGCTTCCAGCTCTCCGAACACGTCCCCCGGCTCCAGGATTTCCAAGGTCACGACGTTGCCGCCGGCACCGATGTGCGTGAGTTTGATCCGCCCTTGTGTGAGGAGGTATACGTGCCTACTGGGGTCCCCGGGACGGTAAAGTGGCTGACGTTTTGTTACTGCTTGCATGCGGACGATTCGTTCCAATTCCTGGACCTCGGCTGATGTCAACCCATCGCACAATCGGATGTGTTTGAGCTCGCAGAGCGTGTTGGGGGCGGCGTGTGGACGGTCCATGACGTTGATGATGGTTCGGAGCCGTAGATGGCTCGGTTCCCCGCCACAAGACGTTGGATGCGTCCTCAAGTCGTCTGCTTTTCCGCGCACCGCCGGTATCACTCAGGCCTCCAGAAAATTAGACCGCCTTGAATGTTCCCACTCGCTCCCCTGGTGCACTCGCCGACTTGCGGTTGCGCAATTGCCGATCAATCGGTTTATCGGCTTAACAGGTCGGGGTCGCGCAGAGGCATAGGCATAGGCCCTCCCATTCACGGTGTCACGGAACTCTGGCTTGATGAGCGCTTCGACCGTCTCGTGAGCCACCGGCTTTCCCCGCTGATTGCAGGAGTGACAACGCCCTGTCTGCTTCTGTACAGACCTCGGCTGGAGATTCCGGCAGCAATCATCTATGCTTCGCCTCACATGTTGTGTCGGCAGCAGAGGTCGTTTTCGAATCTGCCGCACAACACTGATGTCCGATGCTGGCCCGTGGTCCAAACAGTCCATAGACGATCATCTCCAGAAACACGACCAGCGCTGGGAGCAAGACGTAGTCCAGATAGCCTGTCAGCGCCCCGAGCAGCACGACGAGTACCGGCGTGACGCAGCACAGCGCGACCACGGCTGCCCCGATCTCACTGGCCCATACCCACAGCTTCCGTCGGTTCTGGTCCATCATGGTCTCCTTTTTGTATCGCTACTCAGGTGTTGATCCATGTCCGATCTGCCATGTGGAGGTGTGTCCTCGCTGACCGCCGCCATCCAATGAATCCAGGGTACACTCTGTACTGGAGTCACGAGTCAAGTCGCTGCGCGGCGGGCTACACGCGCGTCTTGCGTCTTGCCTGGTACCGTTCGAGGACTCGGCGTTCCGCCTCGACCCAGTGCTCAAGGTCGTGCCCGTGTTCATAGCTACACTGGCAGAAGAGCGTGTAGGCCAGTTGCTGAATTTCTTCGCGCAGCTGTTCTTGGTCCGGTCTCTCCGACTCAGTCTTCTTGTCGACCGTCTTGTCGTGGTTTTTGTGTGCCATCCCGCCCTCCTTTGTGGAATCACTCTCTCGCTGGTTGAAGACCATTGGCCCAATCAGGCTTGTGAAAGTTCAGCCCGTCGTTGCCAGCGGTGGACCGGCTTCCCTGTGCAGCGCCCTGCGCTTCTCTAACCACTCGAGCGCGGCGATAACAAATTGTGCATGGCTCCACCCTTTGTTCCTCAGATACGTCATAGAGCAGACCCTCCTTGGTGCTGGCTGATGTCAGCGTGTCTGAGCAGCCGGGATCACTCGGAACCGCGCTTCCGCCGTATGGGAGTAGGCGTCGACTTGGTCGCCCACATAGAAATCCACGCGGTACAAGCCGATCGGCCACCCCATCTTCGGCCGTTTCAACCGCACGTAGCCGGACTTGTCGTTGAGTGTCAGCATCGCCGTATCCGTGCCGATCAGGGTGTTCGGCGGCAACGTCCCGGCGCGTTCCGCCAGCCAGCGGGTCGTCAGCGTGATCTCGTCGGAGGGCACACTGGTCAACGTGAAGACGATGATGATTTCCAGGGTGTCCGGCCCAAAGGTATCGGTGGGTGCAATGGGGATGAACTCCTGCAGCCCGGTCGGCAGATCGTCCTGCACAACGCCTCGCGTCGGTACCATTTGCCGAAACCACCCTTGCGCGTAACCCACTTCAAGCGGAGCCACCTGAGTTGGAAGAGGAATCGCCTCGGGCAACGGCCGGCTTGGCCCTGTCGCAGGCATCGGATCCGTTTCCGATCTTGGTCGAACCAGCTCGACTGCTGGCTCAGTGGATGAGATGACAGGGCTCTGCCGAGGGGTTGACCGGACGTGCTCTCTGGCTGCCCCAAGGGCCGTCTGCACTGACCGGATGCTCGGGAAAGTCATCCCATAGCCTTCCTCTTTCTGCCAGTTCTGAATCTCCAGGACTCGCTCGAATCGACTGACCGCGTCCTGCCAACGTCCGAGTTTGGTCAAACAGATCCCGATCTGGAATACGGAATCGGGATACCACTCAGCGAATTTGCTTATGCGAATGCCGTCCCGAAACGACACGACCGCGTCCTCGTAACGGCCCAGCTCCATGAGGGTGAGACCAAGGTCATAACGGACTTTATAGTCATCCGGCATGATCGTAAGCACTTCTCGCAAGACCGGTTCGGCTTCCGCATAACGCTCCGCGCGCATCAACTGCCAAGCCTTGCCCCGGGCCAATGCCCATTGTTTCCCGCGAACCGCCATATCGACTCCGGGAATCGTGATGTTCTGGTTCGTCACGGCGCGCCGTCCTTTATCACTGGAATCACCCTTGACGAGGCCGATTAAGTTCTGCGCCGCCGCCCATTCCGGCGAGTCCTGGAGAGCGTGCGCTAGGACCGATTCGACTTCCCGGCGGGCGGCGTCGTACTGAAGCACATCGAACAAGGCCCTCGCATACTGGAGACGATAGGCCCTGTGCTCGGAGTCCAGCTCGACCGCGCGCCGATAGCTTTCCACGGATTCTTCCAGCCGATCCACATTGCGAAGGGCTTTTGCCAGTCGGAGGTGGGCGAGAGGATTGGCAGGATCGAGTCGGACGATTTCCTTCAGACCGAGGATGGCGTGATCCTGCGCCCCCATGCGATCCAGCAGACTCCAAGTCGCCCAGTGAACATCGAGGGCATTCGGTGCCAGTTCGGACGCGCGGTGGTAGGCGGCCAGGGCTTCCTGATTCCGGCGGTTCGCGGTGAGAAAATCTCCATAGGCTTTGTGAACCCGGTAGTCATTGGGGACAATCCGCAGGGCTTCGTCAAAGCGGTCGGCAATATCCTTCGATCGCCCCTGCTGCCAGGCCTGATTGAGTTCGGCAATCTGAGCGGAGAGATCCTCTGTCGCCGTGGCGACTGTGTGCGGAGTGAGCGAGAGCGCCAGCACGATTCCCGCCGCAAGCTGTGAACACCACGATTGCATATTCACCTCCTCGACCTGAACCGGCTCGACTCAGTGGGAACAGCAGGCTTCCCCTGAATCGGAAGATTCCCCGGTAAGACAGTTCTTGTAGGCGGCAAAGGCCTTGAGCGCCCATTCCTCGCCAGGACAGCCTTGCATGGTCATGGCGACTTCGAGGAATTCGACCAATTCCTCTTGCGTGATACCTTTGTCAACCGCCATCTGCACATAGGCCCGTATGCAAGGTTCACATCGAACGGCGGTCGCGATGACCATGGCAGTGAGCAGCTTATACTTGGCCGGAATCACCCCGTCGCGATAGGCCTCCTGCCGCATGCGCAACAGTCCGCCGGTGACTTTCGGACTCAGGCGACGGAGTTCTTCAAACTCGGAGACGTGGTCACCCTGGATTGGTCTGGCATCGGGCCTCATGATTTCTCCCTTGTTCGTTACGGTTTTTCTTGCACGCTGTCACTGTGCCCCAACGCTGTGCGCTGATCTGCCGCAGCTTCCTCTATCACAATCGTCCCGATCATCTGATGCCCCGGCAAATCACAGCGGTACTCGAATGTGCCGACCACGGTCGGCACAAAGTGAATTTCCTCTCTGCCTCCCGATGGAATCAGCACCCGCTCCAGTCCCTTTTCCCCAAACTGAGGGGCTCCATTCCCCTCCACATGGAGTGGCACACCCTCCAGAAAGCGCGTCGGCACAAAGGCATGGAGTTCGACATCCTGGTTGTGGAACACCAGCATGACCGGCCGCCCCACCGGCACCGAGACAGGCGAAGGGTAGAATTGCCTGCCCTTGATGGAAATGCCCACGCGAATCACCTGGGCGTCGATCTCAAGCGGTGAGGCCTGCCCCAGCGCCTGGCCACCATGAAGTCCCAGCAACGCGAGAAGAAGCGCGACAATCCTGCTCACGAACACGCGGCGATGCCCCATCGTCGTCTCCTCACTGAAACCAACCTAGCGCGGTCACTACCTCAACAGGTTCCAGAACTGGCTCCATGCCCCCTGATGCCCGGCATTCTCAGCCGTGAGGGCGCCGTTCGGGACCACGCTGGCCCGATAGGAGGAGAGAATATTACCCGCGCTCGCGACCGCTTGGACCAACTGCTCGTTGCTCACTCGACCGCGTTCGATCTCGACGATGACTCCTCCACGGGCATAGCTCACCTCTGCTCGGTTCACGCCCGGCACCGCGAGCAACGCACGGCGAATGTCCTTTTCGCAACTGGCACAGGTCCAACCCTCGATCTTGAGTGTGATGACCTCTCCGGTCGGGCTCGCAGGCGTTGCCTCCTGTGAAGGAGCGGCGCCTTCCACGGTTCCGCCCCAGATCATGCTACCAATCAAGACCCAGCTGACGAGAAATATGGTCGTCTTCATTGGATTCACTTCTTTCCCTGTTGCCGCGTTCTGGCTGCTCATGATCCTGTCGCAAGCTCCAACCAATACGGCGCGAGTACCAACGCGACTGCGAGGCTCGCGATGATCCAGAGCAGTACTCGATTCGAACGAACACCTGACACTGGAACACAGGTCTGACAGGCCGCGTCACCGATTGCTGGCTTTCGGTAGGCGAAATAGAAACTGCAACCCAAGAAGGCCAGGGTCAGCCCGATCATCAGCGGTCGATACGGCAACAGCACCTTGAGGACACCCGCTGTGTCGGCCAGAAACCCAGTGGCTCCCACACCCACTCCCAGGGCGGCAAAGACGACTGGTCCGATGCAGCAAATCGACGCGAGGAAAGCTGTGAGAAGCGCCCCGGCTGTGCTGGCCGTCATTGCGGCTTTTGCCGTCTCAGGTGGGGGCGCCGCTGTGTGGGCGGCCGACACCACGCCAGGGTGCGGCCTCAGGAGATCCTCAAAGATCCCCTTGCCCAGGTAGAGAGCTTCCGCCACACTCAGCACATGACCCTCCTCCTGTGGTCGTACCTCCCGCCAGGCGGCCGCATGCGCCGGTGAACAGAAGAAATCTAGGGTGGGGCAGAGCGACGTCGCCGCGTGCCCGCTGTACGCGGTTCCAACCCAGACCACCGTTTCAGCCGGAGTGCAGGACTCGATGCTCCGGTCCCGCACTTTGACGGCCACCGGCGTCGCGCAATACGCACAAGACGACTCGATCGACACATCTCGGTCCATCATGAACGGGATGCCTAGCGCATCGACGGCACAGAGGGCGTAGATCGGCTTCTCCGAAGGCCGGTCCAGAAACTGCACAAGATGTTTTGTCGGAATCGTGGAGAAGGGGTACGCGAGACGGATCTCACAAGAGTCGGAGTCCAGGTAGAGCAGATCCAGTTCATGCAATCGCTCCAGGATCGCCCGTACGTCGCCCGGCCCGTTCAAGCCAAATGCAGTCGCGATCTCCTGACAGCCGGGCGCACGCCTTAGCAGCGGATACTGCGTGAGGATGTACTGCCGGACCGTCTCTTCTCGCGGGTTGAGCCTGGCTCGACGAAGCCTCCATCCCAGCAGGGAGTCAGTCATGCTGAGGAGTCGCGTGACCGTTTCGGTCGCGAGCGGCTCAATAGACCCGATCCGGTCCAGAGTCTTGACGGATGGCCGCATCCTCGGTCTCCCTCCCTCACGAAAGTGCGACGGCTTGATTGCTCTCTGTGCGCTCGGCAGCTGCCCGCTTCTCCGCCTGGAGTACCTCCCCCAAGCAGCACCGACCCGACGGATTCTCCACCTCGCAGCGACAGTTTCTCGCCTTGACTTCGGCTCGAATGCGGGCCGAGGCCGAGGATCGTTCGGTTCGCCGAGTTTCCTCGCGAATCATGCGCTCCGTCACGCCGAAGCAATAACAGACCGGAACCGGATCCTCCGTCTCCTTCAGCCCAACCCGCACCCGGACGTGTTCCTTCGTGAGCTGCGTCCCATCGGCGGCGTAGTACACGACGGGGCAGTGGGGAGTCTCACAGAACGCATACTCGCTGCCATTCACCTGACTCAGCGACTCGGGTTTGAGCAAGGCATCAATGGTGGTCCGATCGACCGGCTGGCCTTCGCGGTCGCAGTGGGGACACAGGACTCGATCTCCTGGTTTCGTTGGCTCCGCAGGCGTCTTGCAGCAGTCACTCATCGTTTCTCCTTGTCTCAACAACTCATGGCTTCCGACTCTCGGATTGATGGGGCGTGCAGCAGGCGTCACCTGTGGCGTGCTGCTGGCGGGTCCCTGCATACACGGCAAGACCCAGGAACACGCCCAGCGCCGGAAGGAGCACGTAGTCCAGATAGCCGGTGAAGGCCCCAAGCCCAACCACTCCCAACAGCACCACTAAGATCGGTGTCACACAACACAGGGCGACGAGGCCGGAGCCGATCAATCCTGTCCACAGCAGTCGCTTACGCCGGTTCTCTTCCATCGCGCCCCCCTTTCATGACGGACTAATCCCGGCAGCGATCAGACGATCAGCGGTGATCGGTTCTCGCCGGCAGCAGTCCAGCAGTGTGCCATTCACCGCAACCGCCGGAACAGCCGTGACACCGTAGCGGGCGGACTTCTCCCGGCATTCATTCGTCGCACAGCCTTCCCGGAGATCATAGACTTGCACCTCGCAACTGGGGCAGGCCAGGGATGTGACCAGTCTGACCGCGTCCTCACAGAGGGGGCAGGCGGCCGTAAACACTTCAACGCGTCGTTTTTCGGTTGCCATTGTTTCCCTTCCTTTCGTTCTTCTCCAAACTCTGCAGAATCGGACAACGATCCGTCGGTTGCCCGGCCCGACAGGTATGGATCAAGCGACTCAGCGCCGTCGCAAGCGATTGGAGATCCCGCACTTTGGTCTCCACGTGTTTCAACTTGGCCTCGGCTTTTCGCTGCACATCACCGCACCGGGCCTTCGAGCTGACCTGAAGATCAAGCAGTTCCTCGATCTCATGGAGCGTGAAGCCCAGGGCTTGGGCATTCTTGATGAACCGGAGCCGCCGTTCCTCGTCTTTGCCATAGATCCGGTATCCCGACGGTCGGCGCGCAGACGGACCGAGCAGCCTGCGCCGTTCGTAGTACCGCACGGTCTGGACATTGACCCCGACCGCTTTCGCGAGTTGCCCGATGGTGCACCCAACTGTCATCTTCTGACCTCCGATGAGACTCTACACCCTGTACCATGGTACTGAGTCAAGAGGGCCAGCATTCTTTTTGTCTTCATTCTTTATGCTGTAAGCATTCGACTGAATAAGCGACCCTTCTCTACTGCGTTGACGACCAAGAACCCAGGTGTGTCGTCACTGTAAGCTACCTTACAGAACCTTCGGCCTCCTCGCTGTATTCTTCCCCTCTGACGTATCCATCTTAGTGCGCGGCTGGAGATTGAAGGTGACTCGGTCAGCTTGATACATAGACGTATCTCCATATATTCATATATTAGCGGGGGAGCCATGCCAGGAGAGAACATTACCCAGGCCGTCAGTGATCGATACGCCCGGGCCGCGTCAACGGGCGAGCAAATGTGTTGCCCGACCAGCTATGACATGAGGCATCTCAAGACCTTCATCCCGGAGGAGGTCCTCAAGATTTCCTATGGCTGTGGTACGCCTGCTGGGCTGCAGACGGTGCGCGCTGGGGAAACCGTCCTGGACATCGGCTCGGGTGGCGGGATCGACTGCTTCGAGGCGTCGCGTCTCGTCGGCCCGACCGGCCATGTGATCGGAATCGACATGACGGATACGATGCTGGAGATCGCGCGCAGGAACGCCGTGATCGTGGCCGGCAATCTCGGCTATGCCGCTTCCAATGTCGAGTTCAAGAAAGGCATGGCCGACGCTATGCCGGTGGAAGACGGCACGGCCGATTTGATCATTTCCAACTGCGTCATCAATCTGGCCCCCGACAAGCGCAAGGTCTTCTGTGAAATGTTCCGTGTCGCGAAGGCGGGCGGACGGTTTACCATTTCGGACATTGTCGCGGATCAGCCTGTCCCTCAGTATCTGGTTCATGATGCGGAGAAATGGGGCGATTGCCTGTCTGGCGCCCTCACACTCACCGACTATATGGCTGGCATGACGGAGGCGGGATTTGTCGGCATCCATTTGATCAAGTCGTCCCCCTGGCAGCGGATCGACGGCATTCACTTCTTCTCGGTGACGTTGACCGGCTACAAACTTCCTGCCAATGCACCGGCGTCAGGCCCATGCTATGCCACGCTCCGCGGCCCCTTCAGCCGCGTGGTGGATGAACGGGGCACAAGCTACCAGCGTGGGATTCCTCAACCGCTCACCCCGAAATTGGCGCTGTTGCTGAGCCAGCCACCGTTTGCCCCATTGTTTATCGTGTCACAAGACCCTGTGACGCTCGACCACACAGATCCACGCTGGACAGCCGTACTCCCCGAACAGACTCCCTGCGTGTGGAAAGGCGATTTTGCATTGCAGGCCGGTCCGTTCATAGAAGCGCAGGACGATGACCACCATGTCTACCGCCGGGGCGAGCCGTTGGAGATTTGTTCCAAGACGCGTGGCGTATTAGAAACTGACAGCTACGCGCCTCATTTTGCGATCATCAATCGCGCGGGCCAGATGGTCAGCGGTGAGGCCGTGAGTTGTTCCCCTGAAGGAGCCTGCTGTTGATGAAGCGTGTTTCGATAGGCGACATCCTGACCACGGGCCAATGCGCCACGGTGTTGAAAGCGTTGGCGGATAAGACCCGACTGCGTCTTCTGGAGTCCCTGCTGGTCGAAGAGAAATGCGTGACGGAGCTTGTGCGAGAATTGCGCTGCCCGCAGCCGCACATCTCCCATCATCTTCGCATTCTTCGCGATGCCGGGTTAGTCGAAGGACTCCGGGAGGGCAAGCAGGTCTGCTATCGCATCGCTCCAACCGTCAAACGGGCGTTAGCGAATCGGCAAGGGCAGGCCCTGAATTTTGGGTGTTGCGAGGTGCGATTCCCTGAAACGGTTTTGACCGCGGTGACGCATGCACGCTGAGGTGGCTTGGCTCGTGAGAGCGACTGTTGTGTGTGCGAGGAGCCCGACATGCCGCTGACCCTGCTGGGGGGACAGCATCCGCTGGCCTCCGCATCTGAACAGCTCAAGCTGCTCGCGGGCTCGAACGGCTACTCGTCGTTTGCGGCCCGACTCGATCAAGCCGGCCTCTTCCCGCTTCGAGCGACCGGGATGACGGTGTTTCAGATCAACGTGGGGAAGCTCTGCAACCAGACCTGCAAGCACTGTCATGTGGACGCAGGCCCGGATCGGACCGAACGGATGTCGCGAGAAACAGCAGAGCTGTGCATGCAGGCGCTCGCCACAACCGACATTCCCACGGTCGATCTCACGGGGGGCGCACCGGAACTGAATCCCAATTTCCGATGGTTGGTCGAACACGCTCGCGGACTCGGCCGGCATGTGATGGATCGCTGTAATTTGTCCGTGCTCCTGATCCCTTCACAGGCAGACTTGGCCGAGTTTCTGGCGATGCATCGAGTTGAAATTATTGCCTCACTGCCTTCCTATCGCGCCAGCCAGACCGATGCGCAGCGGGGCGACGGCATTTTCGAGAAGTCGATCGAGGCGCTACGCCGCTTGAACCTTCTCGGGTATGGCAAGCCTGATAGCGGGCTCGCCTTGAATCTCGTCTATAATCCGGTCGGGGCCTTTCTCCCTCCCAAGCAAGAGGCCATCGAAGCGCAGTTTCGGAAAGAACTCCGGGGTCGCCATGGCGTCGAGTTCACCCATCTCTATACGATCACCAATATGCCCGTGAGTCGATATCTTGAGTTTCTCGTGGAGAGCGGCAACTACGAGCAGTATATGGAGCGGTTGGCCAACGCCTTCAATCCTGCAGCGGCCAGCAGCGTGATGTGCCGGTCGATGATTTCCATCGGATGGGATGGCACGCTCTATGACTGCGACTTCAATCAGATGCTCGAACTGCCGGTAGATCATGGGTTGCCCTCCCATATTCGTGACTTTGATCCAGTAAAACTGAATCAACGCCAGATTGTTACACTCAACCATTGCTACGGCTGCACGGCCGGTGCTGGTTCTTCCTGTGGCGGGGCGCTCGCTGGAACAGCATCGAGAGGATAGGACGAATCCATGGATGTCTCGATCGTCGCATTCGTGCTGCTGCTGGCATTGGCGTTTGCCAACGGAGCCAATGATGTCTCCAAGGCCATCGCCACCCTTGTTGGAAGCGGGGTGACGGGGTATCGCACGGCCATTCTCTGGGGGACAGTATGGACGGTCCTTGGTGCTGTTCTCTCAGGAGTGATCGCCACGGCAATGGTCAAGACCTTCAGCCAAGGATTGCTGGCATCTGGCGTCTCTGCTTCGCCTAATCTCGTTGTGGCCGTGCTCGTTGGCGCCATGCTTTGGGTCCTTGTCGCTTCGTGGACCGGACTGCCCGTTTCGACCACTCATGCGCTGACTGGGGCGATCGTCGGGGCGGGCCTTATCGCATTTGGGAGAGAGGGACTGCTTTGGGAGGGGATTGGAAAGAAAATTGTTCTGCCGCTCATTCTGAGCCCTCTCTTGGCGTTGGCGCTCTCTCTCGTGCTGCATCCACTCACGCGAAGGCTTGCGGCTCGTTGGGAAGGAACTTGCCTGTGTGTGATGCCGACGGCTCGGGCGCTGGTCATGATCGATGGACGGGGGGCGACGCGGACGCTTTTTCAAACTACGACTCTGGGGCGACCTGTGATGGCTGTTCCTGCTCAGTGCGACCGGGCCGGACTGAACGGGCTCACAGTTGGATTGGACAGCATCCATTGGTGTTCAAGCGGGTTAGCCTCCTTGGCGCGCGGGACGAATGACGCGCCCAAGATTGCCGCGATGTTATTGCTCGGGAGCGCCATCGCATCATGGCCCAGCGTAGCAGCGCAGAGTGCCGCGATCATCGGCGTCGCAGTGGCCATGGGGCTCGGCAGCTATCTCGGAGGACTCCGCGTTACGAAAGTTCTGGCTGAAAAGGTCACTCAGATGAACCACAGCGAAGGATTATCTGCAAATCTCACAACCTCGTCTCTCGTGTTCGTCTCGGCATTGATGGGACTGCCTGTCTCAACGACGCACGTCAGCAGTTCGGCCATTATCGGAATCGGGTTGTTGAAAGGCGTGAGCGCCGTACGTTGGACGACCGTCCGAGACATGGTCCTCGCGTGGGTCGTCACGCTCCCTACGTCCGCGCTTCTTTCCGCACTCGCCTACGTTTTCCTTGTCCGAACGCTATTGTAAGCGGTCTCACAGTTTCCCCGTCATGTGCCGTGATACACAGAATTGAGCATGGCTTGATCGCGTTCATACATGGACTCATCAACATACTTCTATTCATCGACGCAGACTCTTCTCATAGAGCTTTTGCGGGGAACGGCGTGTGGTCAATCGAGGAGGATTCTGTGGCATTGTCGTCTTGGACGTTTGAAATTCCCTACGCGTGTTGCCTGGTGTTCATCGTGGGAATATTCGGCTCCATTGCTGCAGCAGCCTCCGAACCGCCTGTCGCTGGCCCCCAGCCGACATCGAGTGGTCCTCCGATTTCCGACGGCGGCCGCGCCGGTTCCGGTCAGCGCGTCACGATCCAGAGCACCACGCTCGAAAATCTTCTGCTGGAGAAGGGGGTCATCGCGCAAGTATCTCCCTTATGGAAGTGTCTGTGAAAGAGGGGGAGGATCACGGCTTAGGAAGTAAGAGATTCAAAGTTGGCGCAACTAGAGAATTATTCGGCGATCAGTGGATCGAGCCGATCTGTATGCTGATGCGCCATATAAGCCATTAATCTGCTGGGATTCCTTGCTGAAATGCTCCATCAGCTCAAATGCGTCAGGTCTGATAGTTCGATGAATCGATACGCACGGCTTGGCTGTATTTCTGGATATCGGCCACGAGTTCGAACGGCAGGCTACAGGAGCGTAGGATGGTGTCAATTTAAACCGGCAGTAGGCCAGCCTCACCGATGCCCGAGCTGTGTTTATTTTAGAACGCACTGCTCCAAGCATAGGGCAAAGTCATATATCCGCTACGCAAGCCTTTACCATATGTAAAAACGTATGATACACTGTTCCGTATGGTAAAGCCGAATCATGCTCAGCGCCCATCCTTAACGCTACTTGAGTCAATTCTTCTTTGGGAAGGTCGGCTAAACAATGCGCGTCTGCGGGAGCTATTCGAGATCAAGGGTGTTCGTGCCAGTGAGATGATCCGTGAGTTTCGCGAGCACCATCCTGACTGGACTGCGTGGAATAGTGTCACTAAAAGCTTCCATGCCACCGAGGAGGCCTACCGTGCCGGGCCAACCATCGGTGAAGGGAAAATTGGCGTGGGTGCTTCCCATGCACAGTATTTGGCCTTAGTAGGCCTGCCTCATACCTCTTTGGATCCAACACAACGCCGTGGCGCATGGGCAGCTTTCCCGGATATCTACGTCCCTGCACCGCGCATTTATTCGACATTATCCGAAGCCATTCGGGTACGCCGCTCAGTGCAGATTACTTACATGTCTATGGGCGAGCCTACGCCCTACCAGCGAGTAATTTCCCCTCATAGCCTGATCCAAGCAGGACGACGCTGGCATACGCGAGCCTTCAGCGCAGAACGAAAGCAGTTTCGGGATTATGCGCTGGGCCGAATTGTATCGGCCAAGTTGCTCGATGCACCTTCGGAAAAACACGAGGGAGATGACGAGGCCTGGATGGCACATGTCCAAGTTCGCCTCATTGCCCATCCTGCACTGACAGAAGATCAGGAGACAGTGATTCGCTTCGAATACTTCAACAATACATCAGCCCGTGTCGATACCTGCCGTGGCGCCTTGGTCCACTACTACATCCAAGATGTCAGAGCTGCCACGGATATCACAACCCAGAAGCCACCAGAATATCAGCTGGCGGTATCAAATATAGATGACATTAGGCCATGGCTGTTCCTGGGAAAATGATGGCGGCTACTCATTCCAGAGCCACATCTGCGGCAAACATGCTCTTCGAACGACTGCCTGACAGATTATTTGGGCCATTAGCGTCGCTTAATCGTCATCGGTACTGGGCGTTGTTGTGCGATCTGCATTCAACACGGTTCGGCCCGGAGGCACCGTTGCCTCCGAGCAACGGATTTTCAGTCAAGGACATCACGCAAGATATCGTCGATGCGCTGCTGACCCAGGACCGGTGGGAAAGCGAAGAAGGTCAAACTCCGGAAACACCCATTGGGATCCGCGCGAACATGGTGCTAACCCGCCTGATCGACAGTGGGTGGTTCCGTGTGGAAACCTTCGGGCTCGAGAAGCGGGTCACAATGCGACCGCCTGTGAGCAAGTTCCTGACAATCATGATGGCTTTTGCCGAAACGGGCCCCGTGTTTGTGTCTGGGAAGATCCGCTCCATCGAGCTTAACATTCAGGAGGTGGTGGAAGGAAAAGCTGCCGGGGATACGCTTGCCGAAACCGCAGAACAAGCCCGAAACCTGCTGGAGCACGTTCGGAATACTGGTACCAATGTCCGCGACATCATGGAAGCGTTGTCCAAGGAAACGGCCACGTCTCAGTACGTACGCTTGTTTTTCAGCCAATACATCGAACAAGTATTTATCGGCGACTATCGGGAGTTGCGTACCAAAGAACATCCTTTATCACGCCGGCCTCAAATCATCCGGGCTGTCGAGGAGCTGCAAGAGTCCGAGCACCACCGCGAACGGCTAATAAGTTGGTACGAATCCAAGCGTGGCGCAGGAGACCGGCGTCGCGCCGAACTGCTTTTTGAGAAGGATATCCAGAGGCTGTTCGATCTGCGCCGTATCGACGAATACCTGGAACGCCTGGACGATGAAATCCGTCTAGCTAACCGTCGTGCTCAGGCCTACCTAGATTATCGATTGCGCTCTCTGCGCCCAGTGGATCACATGATCAAGCACGTGCTTGAGGTCTTGGCTACAGGCCAGCATCCGGTCATGGGTGATCCATTCCCTGCGACCGGTTTGATGAGCGGAGAAGGATTAGCCGAACCGCGCAAGCCTATTGAGCGTCCGGCCCCATCGAGCCTGCGGCGCCATGCGCCGTCGGAGGATGAGCTGGCAAGGTCTCGGGTTATGTTGAGAGCGCGGGATGCGCGGATTATCACCCCACCCAAGCTGGCGGAGTATGTTCGCGGGCAGATCGGCGCGCAAGGGCGAGCCACCCACGAATCATTGCAACTCGATTCCGTGAGTGACGTGCGCAGTTACCAGATCTTGGCGACCGTTGGGATGGCTATGGGCGCAGGGAGTCGGCGGCTCTTGCTGTCAGCTATGGCGGTTGCGCGAGGATTTCGCGTGACGCAGGGAGAAAACATCGAAGTTGAAGGCAAGGGCATATCCGGCCGACCCTTCACCATCGAATCCACTCACGCCTCCGCCGGAAAATCGGAGTCATCATCATGAGCAGTCTATTCTGGGAAAACGTCGCTGCCAGGACCGATGGGGTTGTGACCGTAGAGGATTTCGAGACCGCAGCATACCGGCTGGTGACCGAGCAGGTCCTGTATTATACCGATCGCCACAGCCGGGTGGCTTACGGGCTCGTCTCCCAGTACGAGCGCGACTTTAAGCAGGCACTGGCCCCACTGGGCGTGACGATTGAGGTCAATAGCCAACTGCGTTATGTGTATGCAAAACCCCAACACATCAAGGCAGGGACGGCATCGGTAGCCCAGACCAGACTGGCGTTGGTGCTGCGAGCCATCTATGACGAATCCGCCCGTCTGGGCCAGTTCACTGACGACGGCGAAGTGGTGTGCGAATTAGTGGAACTCGGGGAAAAGTACCGTCTGATGACCGGTCTCGAATTACCGGGCAAAGGTGAGTTCGCTGCACTCATGCGCGCGATGAAACGCTGGGGGATTGCTAAGAAATCCGATGACTCAGGGGAGGGATCAGGAGAGATTGACCCTGGAGCCCCTTGTGTCGTCGTTATTCGCCCAGCTATTGCCGACATCCTCGGGGAAACCGCACTACTGCGGCTGGCCCAGTGGACCGCCGCGGAGGCCGTCAATACCGATATGACCAATGAATCTTCCGAAGAAACTTCAGAGGTGGCTGAATGAAGCGACTTGAAAAAGTCTGTGTCGTCCAGTTCTTCCTGTTCGAGCGGCAAGAGCTTCTGCTGGACGAAATCACAGGCATCTTCGGCCCCAATGCAAGTGGCAAGAGTTCCATGCTGGATGCCGTACAGATTGCAATGTTTGGCGGCAACACCCGACTGACGGCCCTAAACGCCCAAGCGGATGAGGAGCAGCGTACCACCCGAACCCTGCGGGCCTACTGCCTGGGACAGTATGGCGAGTCGATTGAAGACCGGGTGCGCGATAACGCGACCACCTATATTACGCTTGTGTGGCGGGATACCGAAACCAATGAGCCGCTCACCATGGGCGTATGCATCGAAGTGTCTGCTGACCGTGACGGCCATGAAGTAGTAGGCCGTTACCTGCTACCCAAATATGAACTGCACATGAGTGACCACCTTGAGATTCTTGACGGCCAGGAGCGCCCGCGCGAATGGTCGACATTCCGCCACCAGATCATGGAACGCGGGCATGTCAGCGGGGATGAAGTTCTGTTTCATGACGCTCAACGTTACATCAATGCCGTGCTGCTCGTATTGCGAGGCTCTGAGGGAGTTCCTCACTATGAATCATTCACCCGCGCGTTCCGGTTCGCACTGCGCATGCGGTTCGACAAGTCCGTCGACCAGATTGTCCGTAACGATGTGCTTGAGGCGCGTCCGACCAATATCAAGCGCTTCCGCGAAGTGACCGACTCTTTCAAGCGCTTGGCCGAGCTGGTCGCACAGGTGGAAGAGAAGCTCACCGATGGCCGACGCGTCGAGGTGAATTTCGCTAAGGCAGCCGAGGAATCTCGCCGTACTGCAACCTGGGACGCCATGGGGCGAATGGCCGCAGTGGAAGTAGCCAACGACGCATTCAACCAGGCCAGCCTTGCCCGTGAGCATGAAGAGGCGGCTCTCACCGCCAAGCGAAACAAGCTGAAGGCTCTGGGCAATCAGATCACTGAAGCCAACGAAAAGTCCTTAAGTTTCCGGATGGCCAAGGAGGCTCATGCCTCACACAAGGATTATGGCGCCCTGCAATCAGAAATTCAGGCAGCCCAGCAGCGGAGAGGAGATAAAGCCGAAGAATTGCAAAAAGGACTGCGATTGTTGTGCAACTGCCTGAGAGAAGCGGTACAGTCGACCTTTTTACAATCGCAATCCTCTCAGCTGCCCCAGATGCTTGAGCCCCTGGAGACGCATTTGCAGGGCACCATCGGCCTGACACGTAGCGATGTCGATAGGATACTTAGCCCAGCGCTGCGGCTGGCCGAACAAGTCTACACCGCCCTGTACGAACAAAACACAACCCTGAAGCAGCAAATTAAGGACGCCGATGAGCGGTTGCGTGACGCGAAGGCCTCACTGGCACGCGTCAAAGAAGGTCGCGCCCCCCTTGCCGAAAATGTCCAGCGCCTGATGACTGAGCTGAAGGATCATGGGCTTCACCCGACACCGGTGTGCGATCTTGTGAAAATTACTGATGCTGATTGGCAGTCGTCTATCGAATCCTACCTGGGCATTAATCTGCAAGCGTTGCTCGTATCGAATGCTGAAGAAGTAGATGCCTTCCGGATTTACCGCAACCTCACTGGGCCTCGTGCTGTCTATGGTGCGAAGCTGGCCCGAGAGAGCCGCCAGCAGATCGGACACCCTGTGGAAGAGGGCTCCGTCGCAGAATTGATCGAAGGTACCAGTCCGGCAGCAGTGGCGTTCTTGCGTCGATTGCTGGGCGATATCCAACGTGTGTCCACGGACAGTGAGGCGCTGGCCGGCAAACGAACTCTGACACAGGACGGCATGCTAGTGTCCGGTGGAGAAATTGAACGCCTGCGCCCGGTGCCGGCCACTCGATTTATGATCGGTGCTGGCAGCGAGGTGCACCGTCGCGCTCTTGAACGGCAAATTGACGTCATCAACAACGAAATCACCGAACGCAAACTCTCGGCCGGAAAACTTGGACAGCTTGTATCCCGCCTACAGCCATTCTCAAACGAGGAGCTGGTTAAAAAGTCCATCGTGGATGGCTTGGCTGAGATCGAACGGGCTAATCAAGAAGCGACCTCCAAGAGCTCTGTGTTAGCAGGCAGGGCCGATGAAGAGTACGTTCTATTGGGACAGCAAGAGCAACAGTGGGTGGATGTGGCCAAAACTCTTGGTATCGATCGGGATGCCATTAATCGCGAGGTAGGTGGGTCAGAAACCCGTCTGGAGGCACTACAGCAGGCTGAAGCCCGTGCACGGGAAGAGGTTGTGGCGGCATCGAAAACCGCCGCCCAAGCCAAGGCTCACCCGGAATATGATCACGACTACTGGCTGTCTCAATGGGACCGTGTGCTGGAGTCCTTTGATGGCAAGCCCAGAGAACTGGTAGGGCACTGCGAATTGCATCGCGATCGTGCCGAGGCCCGCATGAAGGAAGCCATAAGCCGTGGGATGCGTGAATTCGGAGTATTCTTGCAAAAATATCACGAGCAGACGCTGATGGATACGGCCACAGACTGGCGTAAGGCGCATGCCTGGCTGACCGAAACATTGGAACGTCTAGACAAGACGGAATTGGCCGGCTTCAAGGCGGAGATGGATGCTGCTTATCGTACTTCGCAGGAGACCTTCCGCAACGATGTGGCGATGGCGCTCTATACCAACCTGGAATGGCTGGGAGAGACCATGGACAGGCTGAATGCCGTGTTGCGCACTTGCCCGACATTTTCGAACGGGGAGCGTTACCGCTTCCGGCGTTCTGTGCGACCGCATTTAGAAACGCTGCTCAAATTCATTAAGGATGTAGCCGCCTACGGGCCGACCCAGGACTTGTTTGGCGGCGCCGGAGAAATCCCGGAAGCATTCAAGGCGCTGCTCGACGACAAGGTGATGCCGGGTGCCGGCAGCCAGCGCAGCCCTCTGGATGACTACCGTGAATTTTTCGATTTCGACATTGAGATCCTGCGTGAAGACCTGATCAGCAAGGACATTAAAGTGGTGGGCCATTTGAGCAAACGACTGGGGCCGGGATCAGGCGGCGAACACCGTGCCCCGCTGTATGTGATCGCCGGGGCAGCCCTAGCTTCCGCATACAGGCTAGATCGAGGGCATCGTGACGGCTTGCGTCTGATGTTGCTGGACGAGGCGTTCAACAAGATGGACATGACCAACATCATTGCCACCATGCGCTATCTGGAGGAACTCGGTCTGCAGGTGTTGATGGCGAGTCCAGGGGAAAACCTCGGGACGCTGACCGCATTCCTGCACCGCTATTACGACATCCTGCGTGATGCTGAGAACAATACCGTCATGTTCGAAGGACATTCGGTCTCAGAGGGCATCCGGGCGCTCTTTAGGGCAGACTTGCCCGAATTCAACCCTGGGCTTGTCAAACAGGAAGTATCCACGATGCGTGCGCGGCTTAGTTCTGAGGCAGTAGCGGAATAATGGATGTCCTTGCGCGCACCGGCCTAGAGAAGCTGCTGACTGCCGGTGAGCGAGCTTCCGCGGGGTTGCGCATCTTGCAAGCAGCGCTGACCGGAACAAAGTTGGCGGAATACCGCAATCTCACCTCTCTGCAAAAGAAGGATGCGTTTGAGCAGACGATGCGTGCCGCGCGTGCGGAAGGTGCGGTGGAACTGCTCTGGGACGGCGGGCGGGATGGCGAGGGGTTCATCAAGCGGATCAATCTGCTTGATTCCAAGGCGCTGGCCCGTTTCCTTGGCCTGCGCCTGATGAAAGATCAAGTGGCGGAAGCCAGGGCGTACCTGCAGGCGCATATCGAAGCCTATCCGGTGCTCGAAGAGGTGCTGGAACGCTGGTTGTCCTTGCGCAAATGTCGTGGACTGGGGCCGGAAAGCCACCCTGACTGGATCGATGCGGTACGCACGATTGCCGGGTGTCGGTCAGCTTCATCCGCACAGCCTATGTCTCTGCCGGTGCGGGAATTCAGCGCGCGGCTGTTCAAGGACAGCAAACGTGTGGAAAAGCTCATCGGACCGCTGGACATCCTGTTGTCAGGGAATACTGAAGGCGACGTTCGACAGGAGTCGAGCGTACTGCAGGAACTGGGGCTTGTCCGCGAGGAGCATCCCGTGTTGCTGGCCGGCGATGTTGTGATTGAGCGTGATCGGGTTAGGGCCTGTCTCGATCGGCCGTACACGGGATTCCCCGCAGCAACAGTGCGAGGGCTTGCCAGCAACCCCAGCATGGTGATGACCATCGAAAACTTGACCACATTCCATAGCGAAGCACGGCGCCGTTGCGATGAACACGTACTCCTTATCTATACCGCTGGAATGCCGTCACCTGCTTGGCGTGCTATGTACGCCAGGCTGTTAGACAGCTTGCCGAAGGATGTCCCGGTCTACCATTGGGGTGATGTTGATGAGGGCGGGTTCCGGATCGCCGCGACGCTTGCTCGAGATGCATTAAGTGCCGGGCACACACTTAAGCCATGGAAGATGCATCCGGAAGATGTTCCCGAGGATTTTCGCCGCACGGCTTCCGCGCATACTCTGGAGCGGATCCGTCAGTGTACTTCTGCGGCCGGTTGGCAGGAGCTTGGGGAGGCCATCGTTAAAGCTGGGTTTACAGTAGAACAAGAAAGTCTGATGTAGCGACGATGCTGGCATTAAGCCAGTTACCCAGTAACACGTATGATCTCCAGTCTGTTTTCAGTATGGAAGGGAATAATGAAATCGCCAAGGGAATCGCGGAAAGGCATAACAGTCTCAACGAGATGGCGATTATGTCATTGCAGGGACCGCTGTTCCGAATGCCACGCTCCCGAACATGGCTGAAGAGTTGGGCAGGCGCATGTGGTTCTGTAGATTCCGAGAAACACACAGGTCTCAAAGCAAGAAGGACGTCTGTTCTCCAAATTCTCCTTTCTTCACTGTTTTCAGCGGTTTCTTCTGAATCCAGGCGAGAGCACGTTGCACGATTAGGACGGCCACACCTAAGTGTTCTGCGATGGCCCTATGAGTCATCTTAAGTTCGCGTAGTCTTAGAACCTTTGGAGCGATATCTTGGCATGTTGGCAAAGTTCCTATATCCACAAAGATAACGTCAAAAGGAATGGCTACTAGGGTTCGAATTCTTTCCGAATGGGCCGAACGGCTACAGTTGCGGGGTGGGTCACAGCTACTGGCGAACTTCCAAGCCAATGGTCTAGTTTTCAGGGAGAAGGTCAGCCATACGGAATCTGCTTTCTTTGGAGAGTCCGACCAGAAAGGCGGTCAGCCTTGCCTCATGCCGCTTTTTTCCTACGGGGTACGAGTTGTCGCCTATTGAGAATTGACAGAAGTATTTCGGTGCTATGTACGTAAGAGGTTAAAGAAGTGGTTGGGTTACTATGTCCCAGTAACCGGCACATGACAATGAGCGCATGTGACAGCCACTCTTGCCCCTGCTTCTGAGGACCAAATCCAAATAGAAGTGGCCTCAGCGCCTTAAGAGCCTCATTTTGGAAAAGGCTTTCTTGCGCGAATGAAAATCTCTGCCTGTCCAACGTTATTGCTCCAGACGCGACCAGTAACCTTATTAATAACCACGAGGCGAATGCATGTCGAAGATGATGAAAGCAGACAGGCTCTTGCACGGCACGTCTAAGCGGAATTCCTGCCAAAGATGCCAGGTAACTACTATCATACCGTGAAGGGTGCTCTTTTGTGGCCAGAAGCGGTGCATCAGCGTTACCGCCGGCCTCTAATAGGCGAGCCGAATGGAACTCTCGTAATTCATCGAGATATTGCTGCGGTAGTAGCATCCCCAGATGCAACGTTCGAATGCCATACTCCGTCTTGGTATATTCTATCCTGAGAATTGGATCGGGTGTCATCTCTAAGTCCGATATTCGTAGCCAGGTTGCCTCCATGCTTCGCAATCCAAGCAGAAATCCAAGGATAATCTTGATGCGCAAGACAGGAACAAGTGGTCGTGGAAAGTCCTCTCGCTCACAATAGGACATCGTGTTCCTGAATTCCTGAAATCCGATGAGTGGCATCGGATGTCGCATTTTGTGCTTCCGAAGCTCTTTCGAGTCCCATCCTACATTTTTATGTAGAGGGGTAAGGGCTTCTGCGACAAGGAAAGCATAGAATTCTTTAATTGCTTTCTTTGCTGCCGAAGTCTCATGGTCGCGCATGGCTGCTTCGGTCTGACTAACCCACGTTGCGGCACTCCAGGATGAGAGGTCATGATTGGCAAACATTGGGAAAAATGCCGCTGCGATCGCGGAACTCCAGGTCATGACCGTGCCCGGACGATGAGGCGCGCGTAGCATGCTGATGACCCATTGCCCATAGCACCACGCATTGCGACAAGATATCCCGCTGGAGCCTATTGTGGGTCTGTTGGTTCCAAGCTGCCTTTCCAAAGCGCTGGCAATTTCTAGCCGGTGAACGCGGGACATGTCCCGCCTGATACTCTTGCGAGCCTGTTCCACTAAATCAAACAGTTCGGAATTACCGATAGCACGGTTCCGTAGTTTCCCATTAGATCGAGGTGGAGGCGGCATTGACCTCCCGCTCCTCGGAATGGTGCTCTGCGTAAAGACTCTGGCAAAACTTAGGGGCGTCATCGGATCGACTGCCCCTTCGGGATGCCCCGACAAGATGGCGACAAGAAAAGGAGGGACCCCATCGAGCAAGGCGAAGACCCTTCCTAACTCCGGTAGTTTCCGTATGCGGATCCCAGTCGGAATGGGCGCCAACATCTTCATTTGTAGCTTCAAAAATGATAGCCATGCATTGGCTAACTTAAATTTGCACCATTGACCAGTGCGCCATTCGCCAGGACAAATATAGTCGCCCTTGGGTTCGTAGTGTGCCTGTATGGCGGCCTTCAGACATTCCAGGCAGCGTTGGGTCTGGCTTGTTAAAGGAAACCTCAGACCACCACCTACCAAATCCGGATTCAGCCTCATAGATGGCAAGGTCAGCCATTTGGAGTGCAGATGCTTTCCCTGTAAATTTAAGAGTTTTGTGTCTAGTTTCGGGATTAGGACATGGCTTGAAAGTGTGAGCGATGCATAAAACAGAAGGAATTCCCATATCCCTGGCTTGTATGGCCAGTTGTCTGCGGGTTTGGGAACAGGTGATCGCTCGAGCAGTGAATTAACTGCCAGCACGATCTGCAAGGCATCTGGCGTGATACCTTCAAAAGTGACTACCAAGTGCCGAGGGACCTGTTGGGGGATATTCAAATACTGAGGTTTTAAGAGCTTGTCCTTGGCACAAGCTTCTATGAGCAAGTTGAGGGTCGTCTTGTATCGCCACCGTTGGACGTGACTGTGACAACTCTCCTCAATTTGTTTGCCGAGATCCACTACCGCTGATTTGGACAATCGCGGATTGTTTGAATCCTTGCTTTCAACAGATTCCAGAACGGGGGCCAGCATTTTCCCAACCGCTTGAACCGTTGATTCCGGCATCCTAGACAGGAGAGGAGAGCGAGCTCCGCTCGAATCAAGCAGATCCTGTAGAAATGTGGATGCGCTACGCGGATTTTCCATAGAGATCGGATTCGCAGAATGGAAAGTAGCGCGGTGTGGTGAACCCGAAATCTCGGAGCATCTTTTCCATCCGAAGTTTCAGTATACTCAGCACAGGACCCAGCATCGTAGTGGCGTGAGCCTCAATTGCGCCTCTCCCAGCCCTCTGATGCCCCAGATGGATGTCGATTGCATCATCTAGGAATTCCTCGAGTCGTAAGTTGGTTCGTATCCAGTGCCGCCCTATATTGCGCGGAGCATCGGGCAAGACCTCAATGTTCCAAGATTTGAGCAAGGCAGTAAAGTGCTTGAGCGAAAATGCCTTTGGTTTTTGGTCATGCTCCAGAAAAAATAGAAGATCTTTGGGCAATGTGCTTTGTGGGTCTATTTGCTGATGGACGTACGAAAGCACCCTCTCTGAGCCACTAGCCATGCACCACAGTGCCTGACTGAGCACGGCAGGCATCTGTAAGACTCTCTGTTCAAAGTACAAAGCACTCTGCTTGTCGGAGACGATGAGGTACATCGGCGACATTGTAAACGTAGCGCGCTGCAGTTTGGGATTATTCCTTGGTCGTACGCCTAGGAGCAACAGCATAAGATAGACATAACAAGTATAGGCATTATGGTTCACGACGGGATTTCCGGATGAAGAATGTCTACCCGACAATGCGATCACCTTTTTCAAGCGTTTCACCGCCCGCCGAAAAGTATGTTGCTCCAGTACAAGCGGAGAGCCAAAGCCACGAGTGTTGGCATGCGCGGGGGGATAATTCATAGACGACGTGCCAACACTAGATTGCCACCATCCTGCACCCTCCATTTCTTCACTGATGTAGCTGTGAAGCACAGCGCATGCTGTCGCGTACCGTGCTATCAGATCACTTTCAGGAATGCGCGTGTAGTGAATTTGGGCGCAGTGACGCGCAAATCCTCGCCCGCTGATCATTCGGGCGAGCACATGATCAAGTCCAAACCCATGGACGAGTAACGGAACAAATGCCTGCGCAATTCTCGTTGGTGCAGGAAGTCTTGTGCGGTTCAGCACCGCATGTAAGATCGACCCCAAGAATTGTCGTTTGATAGGCTGTATCTGCTCTTTAAAGAACACCTGAAAAAAGTAATCTGATCCAGCCTGCGGAAGGACTCCGTTTTTTCTTAACCATCGAACATAACGAACGAAGATGTTTCTCAAGGGGGCCGGTATGGGAATGGTGATCCACCGGGTTGAATCAAGCCACCCAGCTTGAGCACTCCCTCGGTATGAGGAACGAAGCGTTTGTTGCTTGAAGAATAGAATCTCGCGGTCAGGATCAATGTAAAGACCATCTGTCTGTTTCGGGTAGCCTTCTTCTGAGCAACTGTAGACCTTTGCTTCAAGAAGTGATTTGAGAGGTCTGCCGGTATACAAAAGCATTCCGAGTAGAAGACCAATTCCAGCCGTCTCGTCTCTCCCGGACAAGCTTTCTATGTCCAGGTAAAGGCCCCTAAGCTCTCCCCTTGTCATACTAGAGCGATCCCACCAGAGAGGAAACTGATGGAGAATGTACCTACGTAGGATATGGTATGGCAGATAAGGGCGACGCGAAACCACTTCCCTTTGCGGGTCGGTCAGAATAAGGTCAACGGTTCTGGGATCACAATCTTCGTCATATTCAGAAGAATCCTCATTCTCTTCTGCTACGATCGTCACGTTTTCTGACGGCCGATCGTCCAGAGTCGTCTTTCCGCGCTTTTGCCTCCCCAAGAAACCGCGTTCTGGCTCTTCATGGAAGGCCCATCCTTGCTTTCCGTGATGAGGGTGTTCAACCAGAGATTTGCTATCGAATAGCCATTCGAGCTGCTGGCGATGCTCTTTAAGACGGGTTGGAGACCACTTCGCGACGGAGTTGTTCTCGAAAGCGTTTAGATGCCTTTTAAAGAGGACCAAATCGCTGCGGTTTGGCAGACGTCGCAGTATGCCATGAGGGAATTCACTAAAGAACGCTCTCGCCGATGTCGCATAGTTTTTCCAGGTTTGATTTTTGTCGGTCCTTGCCATGACCTTCCTGAGCCCCGCGTGAAGCCGCAACCCCCATAATTCATACAGTAGGCATGGCTTGCCATCTGAGCCAGGCAGAATGGATTTCACGTGGAAGGTAAAAAGCTGCGCCTCCTCTTGATAAACCTTTTGAGAAGGAAGAAAAGGCTCGATAGCTTTGCGGTCGAACTCTTTCAGCAGCTGTTTAAGTATTCGACGTGCGGGACCAATGGAGCCCTTCGGAAAAAACTTGTCCCTGATGAATCGGAACACTGGTTTCGAAAGGCGTAGCCCGCGAAGCGACGGATGAACGCCAATGGAGCTGAATAAGGCCTGAATCCAATTACGAATCGTCTCGGGCTCTATGTCGGGCAGGGAGCCCCCGATCTCCCTCACTAAGAGATCAAGAACCTCGCCCTCGTACCGCGAAAGTTCTTCTTTCGGCGTGGAGGTTAAGCTCAGGTAGCGCTCTACATCCGAATCGAGCATCATCCGATAAGTTGTGCCGTTTCATCTCACAGTGTGCCGCGATCGCTTCGGTACGGCGTTATCGGAATTATGGATGTGAGACTAAAGTTCCCATTCTTTGTGTAGAGCAGGATGAGAGAAGCTGTATCCTGTCATGGTGATGTGCAGAACGGAATCAATTCTGCCCCTGTCAACGTATAGTTATTGAATGCGAGGAGTTGTTGTGGGGTCACGGGAAATTTCCGATCGCAATTCGGGCATTTAATTATCGCTTCTTTTTGCTCTTTGGCGACATGCGCAGCATTATTGGGACCTACGAGCGCAATCTTCATGTTGCGGTCCCTGTCACATAATAAGCAAAATTGTCCGGACTCGATTCTTCTCAGCTTTATTTGTACCGGCTTAGAGGGCCGTTCATTGTTCTTCAGGAGCCCCTCGAGGTCCCACTGATCACTCACAGAATGCTCAGCGACCAACTCATCCGGATACGCATTCGCTTCGTATATCAGGGCCCAAAATAGTTCATCTGGTTCAAGGACTTTGATCATGCTGTATGTGAAATGATTCCCCACAAGCCAGTGATATGGACTGTTCTTCCGAAACTTGGGCGGATGTGATTCGAGATAGTGCTTTCCAAAGCTTGACGGCATCTCACTTATGGCTTTTTGGGCGCTCTCGAGAAGATACTGGGGCGCTTTATATATGCTCTTGTGATACCTGACACGTATGTCGCTCTGGCACAGCTGAATGAAGAGTGTTTTCACGGCGGGACCTCATGGAGGGATCTGAGGAAGGGCGCAAGGAGAAGGTTTGGCGTGCCTTTGGTAAGACAAAGCCGTACTGCATTGCGATTCCTGACAGACTTTGCAGGTTAAATCTTGGAACCGTTAGCTACAGAGTGCTAACGGAAAAGGAGGACTACGGAGGGGAAGAGCGTGACCAAGGAGTATGAGATAGCGGCTGTCTGGCCGGAAGTCGGAATGGATAGCTCGAATAGACTGCTTAGCAGAAGTAGAGAGCCGTAGCAGGAGAAGCCGTGTGAGGTGCTTGATCCAATCACTTGCTCTTCCCCGGGTTGCTCTGGCGCACGCATGGAGAAATAAAAGTGTGAAAAGCGGGCATAAAATGAGCGAAGTGAAAACATTCGGGAGCTGACCATAGAATAGTTCGCCCACCGTAGAGCCAAGTGCTCCTGACATGAAAGGGAATAAGACGTACAAAAGGCTATAGGAAAGAATGGCTAAACTCGCGCAGATCGTGGCCCCCGGTAGCGCATGTTCAAGAAGAACGCCGCCAGCCCCAGCCAAAGCAGCGATGGACATAAGCCGGGAAAGCCCAGCGTTAAGCAAAGTGACATCTACGTTCGCGATACCGGTATGGTGCATAACGGACCCTTGGATATATTTAGGAGGCTTTGAGGCCGATTGGGAGCGGTCTCGGGAAAGTCCCCTGAATAGTAAAGTCAAGTTTACTTGACGATAGAATCAAATTCAACAGCCCCCCCAATATGGATATCAGCACTGTTACCTGCTGCAATTCCGGTTGATTATTGAAGGCAAAAAGCGCAGGGAAATGTTTGAACGATTTACGCTTATTGACGCTTTCTTTACGACATTTGACGCCCCTTGGCATAGCGCCTTTCTTAGAAACTAGGTAATTGAACCGATATGCCGACAGTTACTTATTGCATAACGATTTCAATGGGTTTAAGGAGAACTGTTCCAATATATCGAGTCCCCGCAACCAATCCGGATCTTCCTTATCCCCCTCATTCTTTCTTTAAGAGTCACG
>CXWL01005582.1_pt1 | contig 48810 bp, 56 predicted proteins | sample 590931 | NCBI WGS metagenome assembly CXWL01 (sample SAMEA3498368, study PRJEB10139) | groundwater metagenome | biome: water well; material: biofilm material | place: Germany | collected 2015-04-27 | reverse complement strand
ATATACTATAACTAGTATATTATGCGTATACACGAGTCGGAGGCTCCTGACAAGGGGGGGGGGCTGGAGTCAATGTCGGACAGGCTCCTAGGAACTCCGGAAAATCTATTATGGCACGACTGGAACAAGAAGATAGTTCCCTACAGGATGCTGAATAATTTCAGCATCCTCACCCGCCAAGCCCCAGCGCACCAAGATTCGCCTTGTCCCAACCAAGAACGCAGCTGATGAAAGCACGGGAGGCGTAGCCTCTGGGCTATGTTGAGGATACGTTCGAGGCGAGGCCGAAGCTGGCGGTTTCTTTCAGCACCCTGCTAGGAATTGCGATAGTTGTTCGTAATCGGCATTCGTCGGTCCTTCCCAAAGGCGCGATGGGTGATTTTGATACCGATCGGCGCTTGGCGACGCTTATACTCGCTACGGTCCACCATCTCGATCACGCGTCGAACCGTGTTCTTGTCGAATCCCAGCCTCACGATCTCATCAATCGCGAGATCCTCCTCGACGTAGGCTTTTAAAATAGGATCGAGAATGGCGTAGGGCGGGAGACTGTCTTCATCTTTCTGATTCGGACGCAACTCTGCGGTCGGCGGCCGAATAAACACGCGTTTAGGGATCGGCGCATCGCCTTGTCGATTTCGCCATTCCGCCAATTGATAGACCAGCGTCTTCGGCACATCTTTAATCACGGCAAACCCGCCCGCCATGTCACCATACAGCGTGGCGAATCCCACGCTGAGCTCACTCTTATTGCCGGTGGTCAGGACCAGGTGGCCGAACTTATTGGACAAGGCCATCAACAGGTTGCCTCGAATGCGGGCCTGGAGGTTTTCCTCCGTTAAGTCAGCCGGTCTGCCAGAGAAGCTTGCCGACAGCGCCCGTCGATAGCCCCCAAACAGTCCCGTGATGGAGATCGTCCGCAAGGGCATGCCCAGCCGCCCAACCAGGTCGTGTACGTCCTCTCTACTCTCACGTGAGGTGTAGGGCGACGGCATAAACACCCCCAGCACATGCTCTGGACCAATGGCATCAGCAGCAATCACCGCTGTCAACGCCGAATCGATCCCACCGCTCAAACCAATGACCCCCTGCGTAAAGCTATTTTTCCTCAGGTAGTCCCGAACCCCGCAGACGAGCGCGTGATAGGCTTCTGCCAGTGGGTCGAGAGGCGCCACCCCGCCCACGACCGTCAGCCTCCCAGCACGAGACCTGACGGATTGAGAGACCACGATACGCTCGACCATTCCTTCACGAACACCGCCAACCCTTTTTCTTCCGCCTTGCCGCAGCCGCTTGAGTGGGTCCACCTGCAAGTCGGCAACAATCACATCTTCTTCAAAGGCCTTGGCTCGAAGCATCACCTCACCGCTCTGATCGACCATGACGCTATTGCCGTCGAACACCAGCTCATCTTGCCCACCCACCATATTGGTGTAGGTAATGATCACCCCATTTTCGCGCGCCCGTGTCGCCAACATCTCTTCCCGGATTCGACTTTTTCCAATCTGAAAGGGCGAAGCATTGATGTTCACAATCACGTCCGCTCCTGCCGCAGCCTGGGTGCGGGTCGGCCCTTCCGGAACCCAGATGTCCTCACAAATGTTGATCCCCACCACCACACCATTGACCACGAACAACGGGGAGGAACGGTTGGGGGAAAAATATCGGCTTTCGTCGAAGACCCCGTAATTTGGCAAGTACTGTTTTCGATAGGAGCCTACCTGTGTCCGGTCGGCAATCACCGCTGCCGCATTAAACAGCGCCCGCTCTCCCGCTGGCACAACCGACGCCGTTGGCGTCTTGCCACCGAAGCTCACCACCCCTTCTTCCACATACCCCACCACCGCACAGATGCCGTGAATCTCACGCACTAGTTCCCGTAGTTGATGTTGCATATCACGCAGGAACTGCGGTTTGAGCATAAGATCTTCAGGTGGATAGCCTGTCAGAACAAGCTCAGGAAAGGCCACGAGATCCGCTTTCATTTTTCTGGCCTCTCGAACAAACCGCAACACCTGCCTACGATTCCCGACGAGATCACCAACAATCGGGTTCATCTGGACAAGAGCCACTCTGAGTTGTTGCATCGAAGACCGCCTTCGCACAAAAAAAACGTCCTCAACTCCGACTAGAGAAGAGAACGCCATTGCCTACATTTCGCTGATCTAGCACCAGACAGAAAGAAACACCACTGTTTTTCTCCAGGCACCCCACAGGGTTCCATGTGCTATTTTTCGCTGTCAATCATTCTTTCGGTTGACCCGGTGGTCGATATTTTCAGCCAACAAAATGGCTTCCGCAATTTCTCGCATGGATTTTCGTAAATCCATGCTCTGTCGCTGAAGCACCCGAAATGCTTCGGCCTCGCTCAGCTTACGCGAACGCATTAAATATCCCTTAGCCTGCTCCACAAGCTTCCGAACCGCAAGCGCTTCTTGCATTTCAAAAGATTTTTCCAGCAGGGTGGTGTGTTCAATAGCGATGGCGGCCTGATTCGCAATCGCTTGCATCAATTTCACTTCGTCAGGGGAAAAGGTATGTGGGATCGACGTATAGCTATTGATCACCCCAATGGCCTTTTCTCGCATCAACATCGGGACAGAAAGAAGAGAGCTTAGCCCCTCCTTCCTCGCAAGATCTGGATACATGTAATCAGGGTCCTGTGTGACATCAGGGACGGCGATGGGACGGCGATCTTGCACGGCCCGACCACTCACGCTCTGCCCAAGCCGTAGCGGAGGTTTCCGCCGATACTGTTCGCTTAAGCTCTGGGTCGCCACAATGCGCAGTTCGCCGGATGGCTGATCCAGCAACATGATGGAGCAAATTTTCGAGTTCAGCATTTGCGCCGTCATCGTCACGATCAACTGGAGCACATCATCGATCAATCGATTGGACGCCACCGTTTCAGACACTTGGGATAAGGTCTCGATCTGAATCGCCTTCCGCGTCATTTCATCGTAGAGACGGGCATTTTCGATCGCCCCGCCCACCTGGTTGGCAATGGTGGACAGTAACGCCAGCGCATCAGGGCGATACCGTTTTGGTCGCTTGTGCTGGACGTTAATCACCCCGACCACCTCTTGCTTGGCCATGATCGGCACCGACACAAACGCCTGATGACGATCTTCAGGCAGGTTATGAAAAAACTTAAAGCGTTGATCGTCACAGGCATTACTGGGAATCACGACACGGGTTCGTTCCCGTGCCACCCATCCTGTAATTCCCTCACCCATCCCGATCGTAATCCGGCCGATGAGTCGGGGATGAGGATTCTTCGACGCTCGTAAAATGAGTTCTTCCTTGCTCTCGGAAAGCAAGTACAAGAGACAGGCATCGGCTTTGGTCACTTCCACCACCACATCCACGATATGGCGGAGCACGGCCTCAAGATCCAACGTCCCGCTGATAGATTCGGAAATCCGATGCAGGACATCGACTTCGCGCGTTTTTTCGCGCAATGCCTGCTCGAGTGACTGCGTCGACTGTATCTTGCTCATAGGAGTTGCCGTCCTATTCCCATGCGGGCATTATGATAGGGAAGACCGAGTGGGTGCGGATTGGGTACGACGAGACCGCACCGTGGACAACCATTTGGCAAACTCTGGTCGCTCAATGGGCGCAATGCGAATACTGCCGATCTCCGTTGGAAACACACACTGCACCTTTCCGGCCAGCACTTTTTTATCATGTTGCATGGCGGCCCAGAGTACCCCAGCCGTCACAGTCGGCAGACTCACAGGGAGTGCGGCCGCATGAATCACCTGTGTTTGTCGAGCCACCACCTCGGACGAACAGAATCCAAGATGCCTCGCAAGATCAGCCTCTTGCACCATTCCAATGGCCACGGCCTCTCCATGAATCAGCGTGCGATACTGTCCGAAGGACTCTAACGCATGACCAATCGTGTGCCCGTAATTGAGAATTCGCCTTCGATCCGACTCCCGCTCATCTTCTGAGACGACTTGGGCCTTGATCTGGCAGGAGCGTTGCACCGCATGCATCACACACTTCGTCTCGCGGGCTAACAGGCCAGCCATATTTCGTTCGAGGTAGGCAAAGAAGGTCGGGTCGGCAATCACCCCATATTTGATCACCTCGGCCAGCCCTGCCCGCCACTCCCGTTCGGGAAGGGACTGGAGTGTGTCCGTATCGATAATCACCACATGCGGTTGATGAAAGGTGCCAATTAAATTTTTCCCGAGCGGATGGTTGACCCCTGTCTTACCGCCGACGCTTGAATCGACTTGTGCCACCAAGGTGGTCGGCACTTGCACAAAAGGGATTCCACGCATATAGAGGGACGCAGCAAACCCTGCGAGATCGCCGATGACCCCGCCGCCGAGCGCGATTACGACAGACTGACGTTCGAATCGATGCGCCACTAAGGCATCCAGAATCGACGACGCCCAACTCAACGACTTTGTCTGCTCCCCTTCGGGCACCGTCAGGATCGAGGCCTGAAATCCAGTTTGCTTGAGTGATCGTAGGGCAGTTCGGCCATACCGACGGCCAATCACGGGATTGGTCACCACCAGGGCCTTCCCTTTCAGCTTGATGCCCGACAGCATCTCGCCAAGGCGACCCAACAATCCCTGTCCGATATGGATATCGTAACTGCGCTCCCCAAGAGCGACGCAAACGGTTTTATGACGTACGGGCATGAAATTCCGTATCTCTCAGGGAGGCAACGCCGACACCCCATTTCACCAGGATGTGTCGTCCTGGAGGATCTGAGAACGGTCAGGGCCTGTGAGGAGGATGTCCAGACTGGGCGGATACTAGCACAGGGGAAAATGAAACTAAAAGGCTTTCACGTAAGCTTGGTAGGCGTCGAAATTGCGCTTCATCTCATCCAGGGTATCGCCGCTGAACTTCTCCAACAGCGCATTGGCCATTTCGTACGCCACTACGGCTTCACCCACGACCCCGGCAGCCGGCACCGTACAGATATCGGAGCGCTCGACCGTCGCCTCAAAGGGCTCCTTCGTCTTGATGTCCACGGATTGCTTCGGACTATAGAGCGTGGAGATCGGTTTCATCGCCACGCGCAACACAATGGGCTCGCCGTTGGTCATCCCACCTTCCAACCCCCCAGCATTGTTGGTCGGCCGATAGAACTGGCTCTTCTCATGATCGTAGAAAATATCGTCGTGCACCTCGGAGCCAAACCGGCGGGCGGCCTCGAACCCCATGCCAATCTCGACCCCCTTCATCGCCTGGATGCTCATCAAGGCCATCGGCAATCGAGCGCTCAATCGCTTATCCCACTGAACGTAACTTCCTAAGCCGACGGGTGGATTAGTCACGATGACTTCAAACACACCGCCAAGCGTATCGCCCTTATGCTTGGCCGCTCGAATTCCCTCGACCATCTTTCTTCCGGCTTCCGCATCCGGGCATCGGACATCGGACTCTTCTGCCCGCGCATACGATTCCTCTGGCGTCGCGGCCCGTTTCGCGACCACATTGCCAATCTCCACCGTATAACTAAGCACTTGGATGTTGAATTGAGCCAAAATTGCCTTCGCTACGCCCCCGATGGCCACTCGAATCGCCGTTTCTCGGGCACTCGCCTTCTCTAGAACATTGCGGATGTCGCGATGGCCGTATTTAATCGCGCCAACAAGATCAGCATGTCCTGGTCGTGGCCGTGTCACCACCTTTTCCAGCGGCATGGGACCTGGCTCTGAGGCCATGACCTCTTTCCAATTCTCCCAATCCTTGTTCGCCACGATCAAGCCAAGTGGGCTACCCAGCGTGAGCCCTTTGCGAAGGCCAGAGACAAACTCCACACGATCCGTTTCGACGCGCATCCGTCCGCCGCGACCATAGCCCAACTGCCGCCGCGCGAGATCGGCATTGACCATCTCCGCGGTTAGGGGGACTCCCGATGGCATACCCTCAAGCACGGCAAGCAGACACTTACCGTGGGATTCACCCCCGTTTAAATAACGCAACATATATACCAACCATGGTTAGCTTCGGACAATGGTAGGGGTCAAGAAGATCAAGAGCTCCTGCTTGGCCACGGTGTCCGTTTTGCTCTTAAACAGCCAGCCAATCACAGGAATACGGGAGAAGAAGGGGATGCCGGAGACACTGTTGGTTTGGGTATCGACAAAAATTCCACCAATCACCATCGTCTCGCCATCACGCACTAACACCTGCGTCGTCGCCTCACGCTTATCGATACTCGGTCCCGCCTGATTACTTCTCGACCCAACGGCATTGCGTGTCGCTCGAATCTTCAGCAACACTTGCTTGCCCACTTCCTTCGGATCACGCGAGGTAATTTGGGGCGTGACTTGTAGTGTGAGATTGGCGTCCACAAAAGTGGTTTGCGTCCCTTGCAACGACACCGTCTGATACGGAATCGCTTCTCCCTGCTCGATCTTCGCTTCTCGTTTATCGAGGGTTGTGATTTTAGGAGCCGCAATCACCTTTGTCAATCCAAGGGCTTCGCCGGCAGACAGACGCAAATCGAGGAGGGAACCGTCGAGCATACCGAACGTAAATCCAGCCGCTGGAACTGAGGAGAGACCACTCACCGTTGCCGGCAGATTCACCATAAATTGGGATACCTGGGCACCGAAGGAATCGCTGATGGCCCCACTTGAACCACCCCCTCCCTGCCCACGAAAATTCAACACTCGCCCATCACTCAAGGTATTCAGACGCGACACACCCCACTGAACGCCCAGCGATCTGGCATAGGTGGTATCCGCTTGCACAATACGGGCTTCGATCTGCACCTGGGGCACTTCCAAATCGAGTTCACGAACCAACTGCGTCATGGCCATCAAGTTCGTTTCCGTATCTTTGATCACCAGCGCATTACTCGCAGCATTCGCCATCAATTGCCCTCGGGAACTCAGATACTGCCGTAGCGTCAACTGAATTTCTGCCGCTGGGACGTTTTGGACATAGATCACCCGCGTCACGAGGTCTTCTGCCTTGTTTTTGGCTTCCTTGGCCCTGGCCTCTTCATCCTGCTGACGAGCAATATTGGCCAGCGTGTCAATCCACACGATGTTGCCTTCGCGGATCATACCGAGATTATTCATCTTCAGCAGCATTTCCAGGGCCTGATCCCAAGGCACGCCTACGAGCTTCATCGTAATTTTGGCCTTGACCCCCTCGCCCACCACAATATTGAATCCACTCACATCAGCAATGAGACGCAAGACATTGGTAATGTCGGCACCCTGAAAATCCAGAGAGATCCGACGCCCAACATACCGAGGCCGACTCACCTCCTCCTGATCAGGCAGAGACTTCTCAGGAGCGAGTTGTGCTAACCGAGGTGCCTTCTCGGCGTGCTCCTCGGAAGCCACCTCCACAAGTGTTTGTGCCTGGTCCATCGCGGGTTCGGTTGGGGTCAACGGAGCCGACGCAACCACTTTCGACACGAGGGTGGGCGCCGGATGCGCGTCATGATGCTGAGGCTCTACGGATGTCGACGCCTTGGCCTTACCGAGATGAATGCGCAAGGCTCCCTCGATTGGCCTCACCTCGTAATCACTCGCCTTAGGAAGATCGAACACCAACCGCACCTTGTCTGAATGACGTCCGACTCGAATTTGTTTTAAGAGCGGGTGGCCAACAGGAATGACGGGTCCTTTGAGCGCCGACACCACATTGAGCAAATCCAGGACTAACCGATCGGACTTGATCCGCTTGGCCTCATACAGAAACTCGCCGTCTCCCACCACCAACACGGTCGCGTCGCCGCCCCCCTTCTGCACTTCGATCCGCTTGACCGTCTGTGCCGAAATGCGAACAGCGTCCGTTTTGCCAGCCAACTGAGGCGTCGAGCTGGTACCATCCATTATCGCCGCAGGCCCCGCCATAGAAGAGTCGCCGGGCGCCAACCCGGCTCCTTCCTCTCGTGGAAATTCGATCACCAACTTAGTCCCTTCGATATGGATGTCCGGTTTAGCCGTCGCGGACAATAAAAACACAAGCTGGAGGCCTGGACGAGGCGCCACGGTTTCCATCGGAACGACTTGCAATACCGGAGGTTTGTTGACCTCGATTCGGCGAAGATCTACCCCCTTCGAGACACCGGGCAGGTCGATCGTGACACTCGGAGGTTCCACACTTGTTGAGGTGGAGTAACTCAGCGCCCCTCCAGTCTCGATCTCCACGCGGAGTAGGTTTTTCAACAACGCCACGTCAACTTTCTCAAGAACCATCGTTGGTGAAGGCTGTGCCACATGACGCACCGGAAAACCGGAGCACGCCACCCCGCCAATCCCGCAACACAGGAGAATCCCGCTGACCAGCGCTCGTGTGTGTGTCTTCATTCTGAGATCTCTTTCGGGTGTAAGAGTTTGACGTGCTCACGGATTTGCCGTTTGCCGTACACATCCGTAAATCGTTCCTGGACAATCAGAGACTTTTCCGTAATGGCACTCACCACGCCGTTGTTGGAACCGAGAATGACCCCTGGCTTCACCACGTACCCTTTACCTTCTGGTGTTTGCACCATGGCGGAGTAGCCGAATCCTCCCCACACAATGGCGATCACACTCAACTCTGTCACCGCCACTCGTTGGAGCGGGGGAAGGGTACTCTTTGCCTCTGTAGGCGCCTTCAGGTCCTTCAAGATCACAGCAAATGGATCTCGCCGACCCGACGAGTTATAAAAATACCCGCCGCCTGCCGTTTTGCCATTCAGCAACTCAATCAACCTTGGATCAAGTGGCGTTTCCTTGGCACCGTCAGGAGAAGAGGTTTCAGAAGCAACGGCAAGCTGAGGACGACTCACGACCTGAACAGCACTCGATCCACCAGGCGCGGATTCTGCCGCCCAGAGGCTTGAGTCAGAGGCACATAGCAGCAAAGCGCCAACCAGACAACTGCCTAAAAACAAAGAGGCGGTGACGACCATGAGGAACGATGTAAATTTCCTAACAGACATAGTGATCCTTGAAAGAAACTCAGCCACCGCGCCGGCTAGCGTGTCAGAGTTGCGACCGTCTTCGCACTGGCCTCTGGAGGTGCAACAAACGCTGTCAGCTCGAACACTGTCTGAATCACAACACGATCCTGATCTATCCGGGAAGCTCCCATCCGCAAATCGGACACGCTGACAATTCTGGGCAACTTATTGATTCGGTCAAAAAAGGTCGCGGCAGTGTGATACCCTCCCGCCACTTCCACGCTCACCGGCAACCGCAAGAACAGTTTCGATGGATCTTCCGATTGGCCCCCTGGCTTCCAGAACTTGATTTCGAGGCCCAATCGCGCCCCAAGATCGGACAACTGCTTCAACAGTTGAACGGCCTCTCCTTGGGCGGGAAGGCGCTCGCGCTTTTTCGCCAACTCTGATTCGAGTTGACGATTCGCAGCCGTGAGCTCCTCCAAGTGTTGCACTTTCACCGTCGTGGTTTGAATTTCGGCATCTAACTTGGCGATGGCCGTCTCGATATCCATCAATTGATCCTGCTGGGGAGCCACATCCAAGTAGTACACCCCCACGATCATTCCACTGACGATCAATAAGAGGAGTAACACCTTCTGGAGAGGTGGGACCGTTTCAAGGACGTCTAGATTGAGTCGTGGAAGTGCCACATTACCCCTTCAACGCAAGATTCATACGAAACTGGTAGAGATTGGTTCTGGCCTCAGAACCAGATCGTGTTTCCACTAGACGCACATTGGCGAAGTATCTGGTCCGCTCCAAATTGCTGACGAACTCCACGACATCGTCGTTGGTCAAAGCCTTGCCCTCTAGCTCGATGTCCCGCCCTTTCATCTGCAATTTTGTCAGCCAAATTTTGAGCGGCTCCATACTCTGGCTGACATAATCCAAAACCTGCACGGGGCCGGAACGAACTTTTTCCAACTGCTCGATGACTCGATTCTTCTCTTCCAATACTTTCTTCCGTTCCTCAAACTCCTGAACCTGCTTCACTTTGTCCTTCAATAAGGCGATCTGTTTCTCCTTCTCTTGTTTCTCCTGCTGCTTGGCGTCAAATTCTCGCGCAAGCGTCCCCGAATAGTAGAAACAAAGAATGGCCGTCGCCAGGATCAACCCGCCGCCGACAACAAGCTCGGTGCGAGAGCTCTGCGCCTGTTGGATGCCACGAGCACGTGGTCCAGGCAGAAGATTGATCCGAATCATCGGTCCCCCAACGTCCGAAGAGCCAGACCGACGCCAACCGCTGCCAAAGGAGCGGTTTCGATGAGTTGATCGGGGTCAAGCCCAAGCCCCGATACATCAATGTGGCGAAATGGATCCGCCATCTCAACCTCCAACCCCATACGGTCGCTCAATTGCTGCGCCAATCCGGCTACCTGAGCCGATCCGCCACAGAGCACAATTTTCTGAATCTCCCGTTCGAGACTGGTTGTCCGAAAATAGTCCACGGAACGTGCGATTTCTGAGGCCACTTCGGCATTGACATCCTCCAATACCGAGAGCACGACGTCTTCCTCAAACCCCTCCCGCTGGTGGGTTCGCTTGACCTCTTCCGCCTCAAGATAGTTCAGACCCATCTTGCGCTGAAGCGCCTCCGTATACCGGTTCCCGCCCAGCGAAATATCGCGTGTAAACACCGAGGTGCCGCCTTTGAGAATATTGACGTTCATCACGCTCGCCCCGACATTCACAAGCGCCACGAGCTCTTCCTGACCGGTCTCATAATTCACGTCATACATATTCTCGATCGCGAACGCATCCACATCTAAAACCGCCGGCTCGAGCCCAGCCGCTAACACCAGCTCGGACAACTCCACCACCTTCTCCTTCTTTGCGGCCACGAGTAGCAAGGACATCGTGGCACCCCCATCATCCGATGATTCCATGGGGTTCAAAATATGGAAATCGAGGTTCACTTCATTGATGTCAAACGGAATGTACTGTTCGGCCGCTAACCTGACCTGGATCTCAAGTTCATCTTCCGGCATGACCGGAAGAGAGATTTTTTTCACAATGACCGAGTGCCCTGAGATGGACAAGGCCGCTTTCTTCAGTTTGACCCCATGTTCCCGTACGAGGTCTTTAATCGCCGCAACCACTTTGGAACTGTCCATCACTGTCCCATCTACGATCACATCCGGACTCAACGGCATGATCCCGAATTTCTGGAGACGCAAACGACCTTTGCTTTCTTTAATTTGAACGATTTTGATGCCGCTCGACCCGATATCAAGCCCAAGCAACTGTTTGGACCCCACCAATGTGCTGAGATCCAGATCCCAGATTTTTTTCAACGGAGTAAAGAATGATGAACTGATAGCCGACATGGCACCCTACAAATGGTTTTTAGATCGTGAACACGGGCTTTCCATGCAACACCCAGATAAGGGTATCGCCCCTTCACCGATGAGCCATTTCGCGTATCTTTCAGAGCCCCACCCTACTCGATGGGGAAATCCAGGAACGCACACCCGCCCTCATGCTTGTTCTCTTCCTACTTCGGACGTCTGCACAGACTTCCTCTCACCCTTTTGGGTGCCCCCTCGAAAGAAGAAGATACCCTTCAGTTGAGTATAATCCACATCAGCATGCTGTCAACAAAACGGCGGATTCGAATGGAGAGAAACAAGAAGCGAGAAGGGGGAAGAGCTACCTTAGGGCTTACGAACGTCTCGGTGGCGCAAATCAGCGTCGTAACCACATGTTTTCAGGTCGTCCCGCAGACGCGCCGCAATGGCAACGGAACGATGCCGCCCACCCGTACAGCCGATGGCGATTGTGAGATTACTCCGTCGCTCTCGTTCATAGAGGGGGATTAAAAATCGCAGCATTGCATTGAGGTGGTCGAGAAAGGTTTCCGCTTCCGCATCATTCAGCACATAGGCCATCACCTTTGGATCTTCCCCCGTGAGGCCCTTGAGCTCAGGAACGAAATACGGATTGCGGAGGAAACGGACATCAAACATCAGGTCGACGTCGTATGGAACGCCAAACTTGAATCCGAACGTCAGCAACGCAATCGCGAGACGGTGCGACGGATCCTGTCCCAAATACTGCCGCGCAAAGTAATCCTTGAGTTCATGAACATTGAGGTGCGAGGTGTCCACAATACGATCGGCCCTCTGCCGAAGTTCTTGTAAACGCTCACGCTCGATATGCACGCCCTCCAGAACGGGAGCCTGCGGACACATGGGATGGGGGCGACGCGACTCGGAAAACCGGCGGACAAGGACTTCATCTGCGGCTTCCAGGAAAATAAGTTCGACCACATATCCTAACTGTCGAAGCTGTTCCAAGTTGTCAAAACAGTCTCTGAAAAACCCTCGTTCCCTGAGGTCAATCCCCAATGCTACATGTTTGATTTCTCCCCCCTGCTGGAGACAGAGCTCCGCAAACTTTGGCAAGAGAGCTGGAGGGAGATTATCGACACAGAAATACCCAAGATCCTCAAAACATTTCAGGGCATGGGTCTTCCCCGCTCCCGACAAGCCACTAATAATGACCAGATGGAGAGGATCCCCTATCATCGTTTCGCGGGCTTTAGCTCTGGGTCCAAGTGCTCCACGCTTCCATCAACTAACCGTCGAAGCACCTGCGTCCTCTTGAGAGTGGGATTCCGAAAGATCAACACAGCGCCAGCCTCTTCGCCCAACTCACGGATGGCAGCCTCAACGCTAAGGGGATACACGGAAACGGATCGCGTTTGTATGGCAACGGGTTCTGGCTCAAATACAGTGGGCTCGTCCACTTGTCGCAACCGAGGGGATCGTTTGACCTTATGATGATTCAGCTTGTCCTGCTGTCGTCGTACTTGGGTAGCCACCTTCTCGAAGAGCGCATCAATCGCGGCATGCATTTCATTTGTCGCTGCCTTGGCCTGCACAATAGTGTGGTTAAAGCTGAGGACTATTTCAGCCATGTGCCGAAATTTCTCGACTTGCAGTATCACCTGCACCGAATCAATCTTACTGGCATATCGCTCCAGACGATCCATCTGCGTCTCGATGTGCTTCTTGATAGTCGGCGTTACGACCAAATGCCGTCCCGTAATCTTAACTTTCATGCCCCCTCCTTAGCACCCTGAGTTTGTGCGCGCCCCCTACCTAAACCATTGTCACGCATCTTCCTCTCCTGTTGTTCAACAACACTGGATAGAGTTGATCTGTTAAAATATTTTCTTCCGCTGGCTGGCTGCAGGAATATTATCCTCCGTGCGGTATTTCGCCACTGTGCGGCGAGCGAGCTGAATGTTGTAGGTGCGGAGCTTGGCCGCAATTTCCTGATCTTTGAGGGGATTGTGCGGATCCTCTTCCACCACCATTTTCTTGATCATCTCGCGAACACTCACTGAGGACAACATATCCTCCTGGTTATCCGTCCGCTGAATGCCCGTGCTGAAGAAGAATTTCAACTCTTTGAGTCCTTGCGCACAATGGACATATTTGTTGGCCGTAACGCGGCTGACCGTTGACTCATGCATACCGATATCCTCAGCCACCTGCTTGAGCACCAAGGGTTTGAGTGCGGTCACCCCTCGCTCAAAAAACCCCTGCTGAAACTTTACGATACTTCGAACAGCCTTTAGAATCGTCTTATTTCGTTGCTCAATGCTGCGAATAATCCACTGTGCCCCACGCAATTTATCTTCCAAGTAGGCTTTGGTATTCCCCGAAGTATCATTCGATGATCCGAGTAATTGCCGATAGTATGGACTAATGCGCAGTCTCGGAACGCCCTCGTCATTCAGCAAAACCACCCACTCACCTTCGTCTTTCACCACATAGACATCGGGAAGGATGACATGATTGTCAGATCGAAAGAATGGGCGGGCAGGCTTAGGTTCGAGCCCCTCGATAATTTTTGTCGCTAGGCACACGTCTTCAAGCGATATGCCCAAGGCCTTAGCGATCTTGGGATATTGCTTCTTTTCCAGATCCTTGAGGTGATGCTCCACAATCGCCTGGACGACCGAGCCACGGAGAGAGCCAGCCTGTCCACGAATCCTCCCAAGAGGATTGGCGTTGAGGTATTCGAGCTGAATCAGCAGGCATTCGCGGAGATCCCGAGCTGCAACTCCCGTCGGATCGAACCCCTGAACATGACGGAGGATTGACTCCACATTCTCCACTGGCACTTTCGCTTCACTCCCAATCTCTTCCAAGGGAAGGCGAAGATACCCATCCTCGTCGAGGTTGCCGATGATCAAACGAGCCACGACCTTTTCCGGCTCCAGGAGACTGGAAAGATTCAATTGCCATAACAGATGTTCTTCTAAGGAGGGAGCTTTGGTGAGCACCTGCTCATAGGAGGGAAGTTCTTCCTGAGTTGACGCCAGCGATTCTCCCCCCGTTCCACGCTGATCGAGCTCGAAATAGTCTTGGGATTCTGCAACAGGAAATTCATCAGGACTATCCTGACTCGACTCCGCCCCCTCCTCCCGAGGGCTCTCCTCGCTCTCACTCGCTTCCTTCTGCGCCCTTTCCTCGATCGGCTGTTCCTCTTCAGCCTCAACCGCCAATTCCTCAAGCAGTGGATTTTCCAAAAGCTGGAGGTTGAGTGACTGCTGCAGCTCCAACCGAGAGAGTTGCAACAGCTTAATCGCCTGCTGCAGCTGCGGCGTCATGATCAACTTCTGACTGAGCCGAAGGTCTAACCTGAGTTTCATCCGGACCCTCTCGCACCCCGCCGCCGGTCGTTAAAGTCGAAACCGTTCCCCCAAGTAAATCGCTCGTGCCGTTGGACTATTGACGATTGTTTCAGGACTTCCCGACTCTAGAATCGTGCCCTCATTGATAATATAGCCACGATCCGTGATGGACAGCGTTTCTTGAACATTATGATCCGTAATCAAAATGCCAATGCCTTTGTGCTTGAGGCGAAGCACGATCTGCTGAATTTCTCCCACAGCGATAGGATCGATTCCGGCAAAAGGCTCGTCGAGCAGTAAGAACATTGGGCGAGTCACAAGTGCACGAGTAATCTCTAAACGGCGTCGCTCGCCTCCTGACAACGCATAGGCCTTACTCTTCCTTAATGACGATAGATCAAGTTCGGCTAACAACTCTTCCAGACGAACCGCACGTTCCGCCGACCGCAACGACAGCGTTTCAAGGATAGCAAGAATGTTCTCCTCCACCGAGAGGCGACGAAACACTGACGCTTCCTGGGGAAGATATCCAAGCCCAAGGCGGGCTCGTTTGTACATCGGATACGCGGCGATGTCATGACTTCCCAAAAGAATGGTTCCCTCATCCGGAGGACACAGACCCACAATCATATCGAAAATCGTCGTTTTCCCAGCTCCATTCGGTCCTAAGAGTCCGACAACCTCTCCACATGTGATCTCGACATCGACACCCTTGACAACCATTCGCCCCTTGAAGGACTTTTTGAGACCTTTAGCTTCAAGACGCCGAGGCGGATCAATTGCCAACGAAACGCCCTCTCCGTTACTGACAGTACCTTGCGCCAGCATCGTCATTGTACGCGACCTGCACCAGACGACTCGATTGTCACCTGGGAACTCCCCTCGACCACACTGCGGTCTTCTGCAAGAAAAAGCGTAATCTTTTTCCCTGTCACCTTTGACCCGTTTTGCCATGCCACAGGATTATCACGCAAAACGATTTTCTCTTCCTCTTCGTAGTACATGGCGGTGCCACACATAGCGCGTGCGCCTTCTTTTTCAATCACAACGTGACCTGTCGCCTCGACCGTATTTACGGAATGGTTGGAAATCACTGGGAGTCGCCCTGCAGATCGCTCTTCTTGGGGAACCGTCTGAATACTCTCCCCTCCCCCGATTCCAGTGGGGGACGCAGGAGTTTCACGTGGTTTCAATGACTCCGAATTCGGCTTAAACACCACCACCATCCTATCGGAGTGGATAACCATCGGCCCTCGCGTCAACACCACAGCACCTTCAAAGATAGCTTTGTTCTCTTGATTTCGAATCGTCATCTTGTGCGCAGTAATTTTTGTCAAGAGAGCCTGATTATCGGCCCGATGTTCCTGAAGAGGAGAAGCTGAGCAGACGAGCACCCAGCCAAAAAAGGAAAGGATTGCGAATGCCTGAAGGCGGTAGACGCCACTACGGTCCAAACTGCACCTCAACGTTGTTGAGGAATTGGAACTCTTCCTCCTCAAGACGCCCGACAAAACCCTCTCCCGTCAACTCAAGTCCTTCTCCACGGATGATCACACGATCATCCGTGGTCATGACCCTCAGCGAATCATCCCATCGAAGATGATTCGTCAACATAGTATAGCCATCGGCGAGATCTATCTGAATAACCCCATCTCGCTTCGCCAGCATAAAATTCTTTGTAGCCGTGTCAATCGTCCCGGTATCGCCTTGCAACCGAAGTTGCCAACCATCAGCCTTAAACAAGGTGACTCGGACATCCTCTAATTCGGCTTTGTGCTCAAGCTCCAGCAAGCGCCCCCGTTGCGCGTCAACCCTCCATTGGATGGCACCGGCCTTTGATTGAAAAAAAGTTAACTGACTCATGCCTGCATCGGTCTGTCCCAATGGGGAACTTTCAGGGGAAGGCACGGGATGAAGGATTTCTAAACGATCGACGATAAAATAAATCAGCACGACCAAGAGACCAGCACTCAGAGCAAGAAGCATTATCCTCGCCCATTGCTGCCACATGTCAATGCCAAAAGTATCCTACCACACAGTTACGTAGATTAACGGTATGATACTAGCATAGGCGCAGTGCCCTGTAAACTCAAGAGCACAAACCCACCTAAGTATCACACCGTGATTGCGAGGATAAATTAAGGGAGGCAAGCAGAATCCCCCCTCAGGTTAAGGAGGGGGAATTTTTCTCTGTTTTCTCTTCAGAATCAGAAATTGGCCCTGAAGCGTCAGACTTTTCGTCATGACTCTTCGTTGGTTTTTTTGATTGAGATGGCGCCCCCTTCACGACTAATTCAATGGCCACCATTTCAGCTGCATCGCCAACACGCCGCCGTGTCTTGATGATTCTCGTATATCCGCCATTTCTGTCGGTGAACCGTGCGGCTACATCCGTAAAAAGCTTTGACACGACATCCTTACTGCGCAAAAATTCCAGCGCTCGCCTTCTGGCAGGCAGCGAACCATCTTTACCAAGGGTGATCATACGATCCGTAAAACCACGTATTTCCTTGGCCTTAGCTGCAGTAGTTTCAATCCGTTCATGATCCAGTAAGCAGGTCACTAAGTTCCGAAAAAGTGCCCACCGGTGCTTAGTATCTCGTCCAAGTTGTCGACCTCGTTCACGATGACGCACGTTCGCCCCCGTTAGTTATCTTGTTTAAGTCCATCAGATGAAGTTGAAGCAGAGTCCAATCGAGTACCCAAGCCCAAACCCATTTCGGATAAAATTTCCTTAATTTCATTGAGTGACTTTTTACCGAAGTTTTTAGTCTTCAGCATTTCCATTTCAGTCTTTTGGACCAAATCGGCAATCGATTTAATATTTGCATTTTTTAAACAGTTGGCTGCTCGTACTGAGAGCTCCAACTCGCTCACACTACGCATCAGATTTTTATTCGTTTCACGTTTCTCTTCATTCTTTTGAGCTTCGATTTTAGCCTCTGCATGCTCTTCCCGTTGAATAAAGATATCGAGGTGATCACGAAAAACTTCTGCTGCAGAAGATAATGCTTCTTGAGGAGAGATACTCCCGTCTGTCCATATTTCCATTGTTAGCTTATCATAGTCGGTCATCCGGCCGACACGAGCATTTTCAACATGAAAATTCACACGCTTGATAGGCGTAAAAATGGAATCCACCGCGATTACCCCTATAGGCAACCCTTCCTCTTTATTCCGCTCAGCTGGTAGATACCCACGCCCAGGCTTTACGGTCAATTCCATATCAATGGAAGCCTCTTTATCAAGTGTGGCGATATGGAGATCTCCATTCAGAATAGTCAGATCTGCATCGTGGATAATGTCAGACGCCTTGACCTCCCCTGGACCTTTTTTTCGGATATGAATCGTTTTATGTTTATCCGTATGCAACTTAAGACGTAGATTTTTAATATTTAGAATGATTCCCGTGACATCTTCTGTAACACCAGGAATCGTCGAAAACTCATGCTGGACACCTTCGATTTTGACTGTCGTCACAGCGGCACCCGTAAGCGAAGAAAGTAATACTCTACGCAACGAATTACCAACCGTTGTTCCAAATCCCCGCTCGAAGGGTTCTGCCACGAATTTTCCAAACACGGAGGACATCGAATCCTTATCGGTTTCAACCCGCATCGGGACTTGGAAGTCCTTCATTGTCTTAATCATAGCCCCCCCTTAATCTACACACTCTGCCTACCGGGCCAACGCTTCAATATAAGAAACATTGGGCCAGCATGCTTATCTTGAATACAATTCGACAACCAACTGCTCATTCACTGGCAATGCAATATCTTCTTTTGCTGGCAGGTTTCGTACGATCCCTTTAAAAGCTGCTCTGTCTAGTTCAAGCCATCCAGGGATTCCCCGACCATCTACCGAATCCAGAGCACCTTGAACTGGGACCATATCCCGACTTTTTTGCCGCACTTCAATTTGATCTCCAGCTTTCACAACGTAGGAGGGGATACCAGCTTTCTTTCCATTGACAAGTATATGGCCATGGTTGACCAATTGGCGAGCCTGCTTACGAGACATTGCAAATCCAAGCCGGTAAACTACACTATCAAGACGACATTCAAGGAGTCGAAGCAAGTGATCTCCTGTGATACCAACTTTCCGGTCTGCAGTTTCAAAGATACCTCTAAATTGACGCTCTAAGATACCATAGATTCTTTTTAATTTTTGCTTTTCTCGAAGCTGCACCCTGTACTCTGAAGTACGCTGCCGTCCCTGCCCATGCTGTCCTGGAGGATAGCTGCGCCTTTCGATTGCGCACTTTTCCGTCATGCACCGGGTACCTTTCAGAAACAGCTTCACTCCTTCGCGCCGACACAATCGGCATGCTGGACCACGATACTTTGCCACTGCTCACCCCTCCCTTTCAAACTAATCTAGCCGCGTGCTTGACGGGCTTACCCCTTATACGCGTCGACGTTTTGGTGGACGACACCCATTGTGCGGAATTGGCGTTACATCTCGAATGAGATTGATTCGTAAGCCTGCAGCCTGTAACGCGCGGATAGCAGATTCACGACCAGATCCAGGACCGTTAACATACACATCCACCTGACGCAAGCCGTGCTCCATACCCTTCCTTGCAGCAGCATCACCCGCACGCTGGGCAGCAAATGGAGTACTTTTTCGAGACCCTTTAAATCCCTGGTTGCCAGAACTTGACCACACCACGGCATTGCCACTCATATCGGTAATCGTCACAACCGTATTGTTAAACGAAGCCTGAATATGAGCAATTCCACTCTGTACAATTTTCCGCTCTTTCTTCTTTCCCTTTTTCACACTCATGCCTTAATCTCCCACCCTCTTAACGTGCGTAACGACGGCTTATGACTTTCCTCCAGCCGGCTTTCTGGCTTTACCAGAAGAAATACGCCGACCCTTGCGTGTTCGTGCGTTTGTCTTGGTTCGTTGGCCACGAACTGGCAATCCTTTTCTGTGGCGAAGGCCACGGTAAGTCCCGGTGTCCATCAGTCGCTTGATGTCCATAGCGACTTCCTTCCGAAGGTCCCCCTCCACCTTATAGTTCCGCTCAATTATCTCACGAAGCCTAAGTGTTTCCTCTTCCACCAAATCCTTAACTCTGGTGGCTGGATCCACTCCGGTTGTTGAGAGAATTTTCCTCGCACTGGCGCGGCCAATCCCAAACACATAGGTCAGGCCAACGTCAATCCGCTTGTCACGAGGCAGATCCACACCTGCAATTCGAGCCATGTATGCCTCCCTTAATCCATCATCGACGATTATCCTTGGCGTTGTTTGTGCCGAGGATTCTCACAAAGAACACGGACAATCCCGCGTCGCCGAATAACTTTACATTTAGCGCAAATGGGTTTCACCGACGATTTTACCTTCATTACTTAACCTCGTTTCTCTTACTATTACTAAGAGCCTAATAGTTTCAGACTACTTGAATCGGTAAATAATACGGCCTCGAGTAAGATCGTAAGGAGATAACTCCACAGTGACTTTGTCTCCAGGAAGAATCCTAATAAAATGCATCCTCATTTTTCCTGAAATATGAGCTAAAATTTTATGCCCATTCTCTAACTGAACACGAAACATTGCATTCGGAAGGGATTCAAACACCGAACCTTGGACTTCGATAATATCTTCTTTGGCCATTACCTATTCACCAAAAACCAACAGTTACAAGAGTTGACTTAGAATTCTCGGAGGCCCACTGGCCTGAATCGCAATTGTATGCTCAAAATGAGCCGACCAGCTCCCATCTGTTGTTACGGCAGTCCACCGGTCATCTAAAACGCGAACTTGGCTCTTCCCCATGTTAACCATGGGCTCTATCGCTAATACCATTCCCACCTGAATACGAGGTCCCTGTCCAGGTTTTCCATAATTTGGAATTTGCGGTTCTTCATGGAGTTTTCGACCTATACCATGACCGACAAATTCCGTAACAACAGAGAAGCCTGCTCTCTCAGCAAAACTCTGAACAGCATGACCAATGTCTGACAACCGGTTTCCTACAACCGCCATTGAAATTCCTGCTGAAAGTGACTCTTCTGTTATTCTTAGCAAAAGTTGAACACGCGGATCAATTTCGCCGACGGGTACTGTAACAGCTGAGTCACCATAAAAGCCATCAACAATTGCACCCAAATCCAAACCGATGATATCCCCCTCTTTCAATACACGCTTTGAAGGAATTCCATGAACCACTTGATCATTTATGGACGCGCATAGGGTTTTCGGGTAGTTATGATACCCCTTGAACGCTGGAATTCCCCCATGAGCAAGGATATACTCCTCAGCAACACGGTCTAAATGATCAGTAGAAATTCCTGGACGGACTTCCTTTCGAATTATCCGCAAAGCCTCGGCCACAAGGCGACAAGCTTTGGCCATGATTTCAATTTCCGCGGAGGTTTTGAAAACTATCATACGATTCCATTAGACACCAAGAGGGAAACCAAGCGTTGCTGTACTTCCTCCATGCTTCCTTCCCCAGGAAGATCAGACAGCAAACCTTTTACCCGATAATACTCGACCAATGGAGCTGTCTGTTCTTCATAAACAGACAGACGAGCCTCAACCGTTTCCTGCTTGTCGTCACTCCGTTGAACAAGCATACTGCCGCAACGGTCGCATAAGTTATCCTTAAGAGAAGGAGCAAATTGAACATGAAAAACAGTTTGGCATTTAGGACAGGTCCGCCTCCCGACAAGCCGGTTAGCGACCTGAGCTCTTTGAACGACAAAATTCACCACCCGGTCGAGTTTAACCCCCTGATGTACAAGAATACGGTTGAGTTCCTCAGCTTGATGGACTGTTCTTGGAAACCCATCAAGTACGAAACCGTATTCACACTCGGGTTGCCGGAGTTTTTCTTGAATAATACCAATAACAACACTATCTGGGACTAAGTGCCCCTTATCGATGTGGGCTTTCGCTTCCCTACCTAAGCTTGTTTGTTGCCGAACAGCCTCTCGCAAGATATCCCCGGTAGATATTTTTGGCTGATGAAAGCGTTGAACAAGCAAGTCCCCCTGTGTGCCTTTGCCGACCCCAGGAGCGCCGAGAAGAATGAGGCGCATAGATATCTAGTTGCTCCTACCACGAAGACGTCCCTTTGCAAGGAAGCCTTCGTAATTTCGCTGAAGCATATGTGATTCAATCTGTTGGGCAGTATCCAATCCAACCCCGATGACAATCAAAAGGGACGTTCCACCAAAATAGAAAGGAACGTTTAATTTATAAATCAAAATTTCTGGAATAACGCAAACGCCAGCTAAGTAAAGAGACCCAGCTGTTGTGATTTTTGTTAGCACATTATAAATATAATCGGTGGTTTTTTGCCCAGGTCGAATTCCTGGGATAAATCCACCATATTTTTTCATATTATCAGCCATATCAACTGGGTTCAGTACGACAGCAGTATAAAAGAAACAAAAGAATACTATTAGGGTCACGTAGAGAATTGTATATACAAAAGAGCCTGGAGATAGTTGACTTCCAAACGATTGGACCCACGGTATCTGAACAAACCCAGCTATGGTTGCCGGAAAAGCGATGATCGAAGATGCAAAAATAGGAGGAATGACGCCAGCTGTATTAATTTTCAGGGGAATGTGAGTGCTTTGTCCCCCATAAACCCTCCGACCGATAACTCTTTTTGCATATTGAACTGGAATCTTTCTTCGTCCACTTTCCAAGAAAACAATGGCTGCGACAACCCCAAACATGACAAACACAAGGGTGATCAAAAGCAGAAGACTGAGCTGGCCTACCTGATAAAGATCATATGTTTGTGCAACTGCTGCTGGAAGTCTCGCTACAATTCCTGCGAAAATGATAAGAGATATACCATTACCAATCCCACGCTCGGTAATTTGCTCCCCTAGCCACATAAGAAAGGCTGTGCCAGCACTCAGGGTGATTACAGTCATTACCCTGAAAGGCCAACCAGGATTTAGGACGAACGCCCCCTGATTCATCCCCTCAAGTCCGATTGCTATTCCAAACCCCTGAATAATGGAAATAACGACCGTCCCATATCGAGTGTATTGGATGATTTTCTTTCGGCCGCGTTCGCCTTCCTTCGCAAGCTTAGAAAGATGAGGAATTACAACCGTTAACAGTTGCAAAATGATGGATGCGCTGATATAGGGCATAATCCCAAGCGCAAAAATGGTGAGACGGGAAAGGGCCCCGCCTGAAAAAACATCCAAAAAGCCAAGCAGGGAACCTCCCTTTTCTAAGAGAAACTTCGAAAGCTCCTCATTATTTATTCCTGGGGTAGGTACATGGGCCCCGATTCGATACACCGCTAACATAATAACAGTGAAAAGAATCCGAGTGCGGAGCTCTGGAATTTTTAGGATATTTTGAAGGCTTGTGTAGAGCCGCTCAAACACTGCCAATAACCTCGGCTTTGCCTCCGGCAGCCTCAATTTTAGTGATAGCTGAACGGCTAAATTTATGAGCTTGTATGGTCAAAGGCTTGGTTACATCTCCGACTCCAAGCACTTTAAGACGGATATTTCTTCCTTTGAGAAAACCTGCATCCGCAAGAGTTTGTGGCGAAATAGTAGAGGTACCATCAAGAGTTGAAAGCGTCTTAAGATTAATGATCGAATATTCAACTCTGAAAAAATTGGTAAAACCATACTTCGGAATACGGCGAACCAAAGGCATCTGCCCACCCTCAAACCCAGGCCGCTTTCCTCCACCAGAACGCGCTAATAACCCCTTGTGTCCTTTACCAGACGTTTTCCCATGGCCTGAACCAGGGCCACGACCAATTCTTTTGGGCTTCGTTTTTGCCCCTTTGGGTGGAGCCAATTCATGTAACTTCATAATGACTTTACCTCTACAAGATATGAAACCTTATCGATCATCCCCTTAACCTGGTCGGTATGGGGGCGAGTAACAGAACTATTTATTTTTCGTAAACCTAAACCCTGAAGAACAAGACGATGGCTCACCGGTGTACCAATAGGGCTCTTTTTTAGAGTTACTTGGACCATTTTTGAAACAGAGGCTGACACATTACCCTCCAGAATGTAAACGAACAGCGATTAAGCAACCTTTCCAGCAATTCCACCAAGTCTGAGCCGTCTGAATTCAGCGGGGTCACGTAAGAGGCGGAGTCCTTCGATGGTGGCACGCACCGTATTGAATGGATTTCCACGTCCAAGCGTCTTAGTAACAACGTTATTGGCACCAGCTAATTCAACAACAGCTCGAACAGCTCCACCTGCAATAACTCCAGTTCCCACTGGCGCAGGCTTCAAAAGGACATGTTCACTTCCAAATAGCCCATGTACTTCGTGGGGAATAGTTCCGTCCTTCAAAGGGATATGGACAAGATTTTTCTTAGCCTGAGCAATTGCTTTAGTAATAGCAATAGGAACCTCTGCGGCTTTTCCCTTTCCAATACCAACCCATCCTTGCCCATCTCCAACAACGACGAGAGCACAAAAATTGAAACGCTTTCCACCCTTCACAACTTTGGCCACCCGGTTTATAAAAACAACCTTATCCTTGAGATTCAATTCTTCTGGGTTAACTCGCACAAAGAGGTACTCCTTCTATTCCTAGAATTGTAAGCCACCTTCTCGAGATGCATCGGCCAAGGCTTTAATTCTGCCATGATAAAGTCTTCCACCCCGATCAAACACGACCAATTTAACATTAACAGCTACAGCACGTTCAGCAATGAGTTTACCAACAGCTTTGGCTGCATCAATCGTAGCGGACGATTTAACAGATGGACGAAGAGAACCATCAAGCGTTGAAGCCGCGACAAGGGTCCGACCATTGGTGTCATCAATGATTTGAGCGTAGATATGATTTACACTACGAAATACATTTAGCCTGGGGCGCAAGGTTGTACCATAAATTCTGTTTCTAACGCGCTGCTTTCGTCGAGCTAATTTTTCTATTTTTTCTGATTTTCTCATTATCAAATAACCCTATTTCTTGCCAGTTTTGCCTTCTTTTTTGCGAAGCACTTCTCCCGCGTATCTTATGCCTTTTTGCTTGTACACATCCGGAGGTTTGATTGCGCGCAGATTAGCAGAAACTTGCCCGATTAACCGTTTGTCGATCCCTTTCAAACTAATCAGAGTTTGCTTGTCTACTTTAATTTCTACACCTTTGGGAATTTCATAGGGAACCGGATGGGTAAAACCAACACTAAAATTCAAGGTCTGCCCCTGGAGGTTCGCTTTATACCCAACCCCCGTCACTTCAAGGTTTCGCTCGTAGCCCTTTGTTACCCCGATAACCATGTTATTTAATTCAGCCCGAGTCAAACCATACATTGCCTTCGAATGGGAATCATCAAGTTGATGACACGAAATTTGCAGATTGCCATCTGAAATAGACACAGATAATGCTTGATCGAGTTTCCATTCAAGTTGACCCAAAGGTCCCTTGACAGAAACCACCCCGGCACTCGATTTTATATCTACGCCTGATGGGATGGAGATTGGTTTTCTTCCAATTCTTGACATAATTTTTCCTATTGAAGTCCTCTGAATTCGGCCTTGAGTTTAGCGTCCTACTAACATACGTGGCAAAGCACTTCCCCACCAAGCCCAGCCTTTCGCGTTTCATTATCGGTCATCAAACCTTTTGAGGTGGTAATAATGGCGACTCCCATCCCTCCCATCACTGGTTTTACATCCTTCAAGGCAACATATACACGACGGCCTGGCTTACTCACTCTTCTGAGGGTGGTAATAATGGGTTTACCGTCAGAAATATACCGCAGTTGTACCTTAAATAATGGCTTAGCATCATTATCTATTTTCTCAAAACTAGTGATATAACCTTCTGATAGAAGAATCCTCAGAATCTCACCTTTAACTTTGGAAGCCCCTACCATCGTAAACTCATGACCGCGAAGACCTGCATTTTTAATTCTAATTAATAAGTCAGCAATTGGATCTGTAAGCATACTCTTCCCCGATCTTAACTAAGATAATATCCTTGCCCAACCAGATTACTCTAGAGAAGAATGGCCTACCAACTTGCCTTGGTAACCCCTGGAATCTCCCCCTTAAGGCTTAAGAGGCGAAAACAAATTCGACACATACGGAACCGACGCAAAAATCCCCTCACTCTTCCACAAAGAGGACATCGATTATAAGCTCTAACCTTAAACTTAGGCTCAGCAGCCGCTTTCAAACGTAATGCTTTTCTAGACACTCGATTATTCTCCCGCCTAAAAGAATGTTCAAGTAAACCTTCGCTTGAGGAAAGCTTCAGTTTACCGTTTATACTCTGAATGGGATTCCAAGGTGGCGAAGAAGCGCTCTCCCCTCATCATTCGTACGTGCGGTTGTTACAAAAGTAATATCCATCCCATGAATTGAGGCTACTGCGTCATATTTAATTTCCGGGAAAATAAGTTGTTCTTTTAAGCCCAGTGTATAATTTCCACGTCCGTCAAACGCTTTTGGCGAGACACCACGAAAATCTCTTATCCGTGGAAGCGCTAAGCTAATCAGACGATCAAGGAACTCGTACATTCTATTCCCACGGAGTGTTACTTTTGCTCCAATAGGCATTCCCTGCCGGAGCTTAAATCCGGCTATAGCTTTTTTGGCCTTGGTTACCACTGGCTTCTGACCAGTTATCGTACTTAACTCTTGCACGGCACTTTCAAGTAGCTTTACGTTTTGAATTGCTTCGCCCATACCAACATTCAAAACTATACGCTCCAGCTTTGGCGCCTGCATCGGATTGTCAAGATTAAATTCCTTTAATAAAGCAGGAAGAACCTGTGCTTTATAAAATTCTTTTAAACGGGGAACGACCGCCGTTCCTGTAAAGTTCGGAACTTCGGACTGAGCAGATGAAGCCGTGCCAACATTTTTCTTTGAGACACGCTTACCTGCAGCCTTTTCTGTTCCTGATTTATCCGCTTTCGCCATCTAGCTCCCCTTTTTCCTTCTTATTCAATAACTTCTTTAGTTTTCAGACAAACCCGAGTACGCAGACCATCACTTAAAATTTTCACACCTAGCCGGACGGGTTTTTTGATATTTGAATTGAAATACATCACATTGGAAACAGCCAATGGAGACTCCTTTTCAATTATTCCACCCTGCTTAATTTTTTGATTGGGCTTAGTGTGTCGTTTAATCATATTAAGTTTTTCAACTAAAACCTGCCCATGCTCGCGATCAATTGACAAAACTTTTCCTGTCTTCCCACGCTCTCTACCGGCGATAACAACCACCGTATCGCCCTTCTTAATATGAAACTTCATAAGCCGTGGCATACTAATATCCTCTTTTCGTCAAATACACTCACACTATAGAACTTCAGGCGCTAAAGAAATAATTTTCATAAATTTTTTCCAACGCAGCTCACGTGCGACTGGGCCAAATATGCGGGTACCTACTGGCTCACCCTTTGCGTCAATCAGAACACAAGCATTTCGGTCAAATTTTATGTAGGAGCCATCACTTCTTCGAACTCCTTTGGTTGTTCGAACAATCACAGCCCTACTGACTTCCCCCTTTTTAACCGAAGCCTGCGGAATGGCTTCCTTGATAGCCACGACTATCACATCGCCAAGAGATCCATACCGACGCCCAGACCCACCTGGAACGTGAAAACACATGACCTGCTTGGCTCCTGAGTTATCAGCGACATCGAGATATGTATAATCTTGAATCATAGCGATCCCTGATCAGGGTCTCCCTCTAGTTCGAACGATGTAAAGAGATTTTCTCTTTACTTTGTTTTACCATTTTCCAGCACACCAACAACACGCCAGCGTTTTTCCTTACTTAATGGACGGCTAGGGACCATTCGCACCCGATCACCTACCTTACAGATACCGTGCTCATCATGAGCTTTTATCCTGGTGACCCTTCTCAAAACCTTTTTATATACTGGGTGCCGAACAATTCGCTCGAGCGTTACAATTACAGTTTTCTGCATCTTGTTACTGACTACACGGCCCTCACGCTCATGCATCGGGCGAGCATTTTGCATCACATCGCTCATACGTTTTCCTTTGCCTTCCCTATCGTTTGCAAATTTTTCGCCTTCAGCTCATTCGCAATAGTTTTAAGTCGAGCAAGATCCCTACGTGCATAGCGAACTTTCATTGTATTTTCTAACCGTCCGGTGGACAGCTGAAATCGAAGATTGAAAATTTCCTGATGCAGTTGACGCTCTCTCTCTCCAAGCTCAACTTCCGTGAGTTCTCGTAAATCTTTAACATTCATGTTGCCAACTTCCCCGCTTAAAAGTAGTTACTGGCAAAACTAAATAGTTCCTCGCGTCACCAACTTAGTGGCAACAGGCAATTTGTGGGATGCGAGACGAAAAGCCTCTTTGGCCACTTCTGCTGTCACACCGTCCATTTCGTACAAAATTCTACCTGGTTTAACAATAGCAACCCAATATTCTGGATTCCCTTTCCCTTTTCCCATTCTAGTTTCGGCCGGCTTTTTCGTGACCGGACGATCTGGGAAAATTCTTGTCCAAACCTGCCCACCACGCTTAACATGTCTAGTAATCGCGATACGAGCCGCCTCAATTTGGCGACTTGTTATACGACCTGGTTCTAATGCCTTTAGCCCAAACTCGCCAAGAGTCACTCCTCCCCCACGATACGCCTTACCGCGCATGCGGCCTTTTTGAACTTTTCTAAACTTAACCTTCTTTGGCGCTAACACAAAAACCCCCCTTTAGTGATACGGCGAGTTAATCAAAAAATATACATTAAAGATTAACTAACCGTGCGAGATTCAAAACCACTTTCGCCCTTACTTGGCGCCTGTGGCAAAGATTCACCTTTATAAACCCATGTTTTTATACCAATTTGACCCATAGTAGTATGGGCTTCGGCTATTCCAAAATCAATATCAGCACGAAGGGTATGAAGGGGAACTCTTCCTTCTCTATACCACTCCGTCCTGGCAATTTCAGCACCACCTAACCGTCCAGCGCAGGAAATACGAATACCTTGCGCCCCAAGTCGTAATGCTGCAGCCACGCTTCTTTTCATTGCGCGACGGAATGCGACACGTTTTTCGAGCTGAACAGCAATATTCTCACAGACTAATTGAGCATCCAACTCTGGTTTTTTTATTTCTTTGACAGTGATGTACACTTGTCCGCCATACTCTTTTTCTAAAGATGCTTTCAACTTGTCGACCTCCGCTCCTTTACGACCGATAATGATCCCAGGGCGCGCAGTATGAATTATCACCCTGGTCTGGTCGCCGGAACGTTCAATCTCAACCTTTGAAACTCCAGCATGGTAAAGTTTGGCTTTAACCATTTTCCTGATGCGAATATCCTCGTGTAGCCGTTTCGCATAGTCTTTTCCAGCGTACCACCGTGAACTCCATGTTTTATTGTAACCAAGCCGAAAACCAATCGGATTTGTCTTGTGTCCCATAGTCTCCCGTGCCTTCTACTTGAAAATTACCAGAAATTTACCGAGGCCATTCACTTAGGATTTCGCACCGGATTGAGACAAAATTATTGTAATAGTACTGGTTCGCTTATGGATTGAATTGGCACGCCCCATTGAACGTGGACGAAACCGTTTAAAGGTAGGCCCACAGTCCACGTACGCCCTAAATACGCGAAGTGAATCGGTATCCCCCAATTCCTTTTGTTCTGCATTCGCAACAGCGGAATCCAAAAGTTTAGCGACAACTTTCGCAGCGTGCCTCGGTGTATACTTTAATATAGCCCGCGCTCGAGGAACCCCTTGCCCGCGAATGAGGTCAATAATCACTCTGGATTTACGAGGAGCTATCCTAACATTTTTTAAAATTGCTTTCGCTTCAGCCATGATTTATCCTCAGTTTTTGTATACTGGGTTTCCCTTTCAATGTTCTACTTCAGTGCGATCGATTTCTCTGAGCGTGCTGCTCCATGTCCCCTGAAAAATCTGGTTGGAGCGAATTCTCCGATTTTATGTCCAACCATATTTTCCGTAATAAACACCGGAATAAATTTTTTTCCGTTGTGGACAGCTAAAGTATGGCCAATCATATCAGGAATCACGGTGGAGCGACGAGACCAAGTCTTTATTATTTTCTTGGCCTTAGTCTGGTTCATTTGCTCAATCTTCGAGAGTAACGGGATGTCAACGAATGGGCCTTTTTTAACTGACCTTGGCATACAGACTCCTAAATGGTCTATTCAGCTACTTTTTTCGCCTAGTGATAATGAACTTATCAGTTGCCTTATTATTCCTAGTTTTATAACCTTTAGTCGGAAGCCCCCATGGGGACACAGGATGAGGATTACCTTGCCCGGACTTTCCCTCTCCGCCTCCATGAGGATGATCGACTGGATTCATAACCACACCTCTGACATTTGGTCTAAATCCCAACCAACGAGTACGTCCAGCTTTTCCGCTGCGTATATTCTCATGATCAGCGTTACCGACCTGACCTACGGTTGCCATACAAGTCGATAAAATTCTGCGCAGTTCCCCGGATTTAAGACGGACCTGAATGTAACCGGCATCACGACCCATAACCTGAGCGAACCCACCAGCGCTTCGGATTAATTGCGCCCCCTTTCCTGGTTTAAGCTCAATGTTGTGGATAGTGGTACCCAATGGCATACTTGATAAAGGTAGAGAATTTCCAGGCCTGATTTCCGAGTCAGGACCGGACTGCACACGATCCTTCACTGACAAACCGATAGGTGCGAGAATATATCGCTTGTCCCCATCAGCGTAGTGCAAGAGCGCAATGCGGGCCGACCGATTTGGATCATATTCAATAGCAGCCACAATTGCTGGAATTCCAAATTTGTCTCGTTTAAAATCAATCGATCGATACAGTCGTTTATGTCCACCCCCACGGAAACGTACGGTCATCCTACCATCATTGTTCCTGCAACCACTTTTGGAGTGAAATTTAGTCAATGCCTTTTCTGGACGTTTCTTAGTGAGGCCCTCACCCACTAATGCGGACATTGATCTGCGAGCTGGAGATGTAGGACGATAGACTTTTAGTGGCATAAATATTTTCTCTCTTTTAAACTAAAGAAAATGCTTAGATTCCCTCTATCACAATTATACTCATTCAAAGAGTTCTAGCTTCTCTCCACTTTTCAGGATAACAATGGCTTTCTTCCAATCAGATCTTTTTCCAGCGAACTTGCCAAGTCGCTTAGATTTACCTTTGACACGCATAACATTAATCCGTTCGACCTTTACCTTTAACACTGCTTCCACTGCCTGCTTAATTTGAATTCTGTTTGCGTCAAGGCGCACCTGAAGAGCAATACAGTTTGCCTTTTCACGAAGTGCGGTAATTTTTTCAGTCAAAAGTGGGCGGAGCAAAACACTCTGAAGTTGGTTACTCATTGCCACACCTCTTGAAGTTTTTCTAATTCGCACTTAAGAATGACCAAACGATCAAAGAGTAGAATGTCATAAACATTTAAATCGTTCACCCTGAGTAATTTAACGCCAGGCAGATTGCGACCTGCCCTAAAAATATCATCGCGATCAGGGGGTACAACCATGAGAGTTTTCCCAGTACAGGCAATACTTTCTAGCACTTTAAGAAATAGTTTGGTTTTCGGTTGGTCGAGAATGATTTCATCGAGCACGATCAACTGTCCATCCGCATTTTTTGAAGACAATGCATGCTGCAGAGCTGCACGGTATTGTTTTTTTGGCATTGCGTACTGGTAACTTCGTGGCTTTGGGCCGAATACACTACCGCCGTGTCGCCAAAGTGGAGACCTAACGGAGCCTGCACGCGCTCGGCCAGTATGTTTTTGCTTCCAAGGCTTCTTCCCAGAACCACTGACTTCCCCTCGTCGCTTAGTCGAAGCTGTTCCCTGACGAGAGCAAGCCAATTGCATTACAACGGAGGCATGCAAGAGAGCTTTGCTTGGGGAAAGACCAAATATTTCCTCTTTTAACGCAACCGAACCAACTGCTTTATTTTTATCATTGACAACATTTATATTCAGCATAACGCTAGGCTTTCTTGGACTTCTTAATTGCCACTGTTCCACCGGTTGGACCTGGAACAGCGCCCTCTATAAGAATCAGATTCTCATCTGGGCGAACATCAATGACTTTCAATCTTTGCACTGTCACTCTCTCGCTACCCATGTGGCCTGGGAGCTTTTTATTTTTCCAGACCCTTGATGGGGAAGAGCTACTTCCAATAGAACCAGGGGCACGATGAAACATAGATCCATGCGTTTCTGGGCCACCCTTATAATGGTGACGCTTCATTACACCCTGAAAACCTTTACCTTTAGAGATACCTTCAACATCTACCCATTCACCTTTAGTGAAAATCCCGGCCCCAATTAATTCACCCAATTGAGTTTCACTTAAAAGTTTAAACTCACGAAGAATACGGTAGCCAGAAAGATTTGCCTTCCTTAGATGCCCAATCTGCGCCTTAGTAAGCTTACGGTCTTGGACATCCTGAAAAGCGAGCTGAACGGATTCATATCCGTCGCGCTTTATCGTCTTAACTTGTGAAACTTTGCATGGCCCAGCCTCAATAACTGTGACAGGAATGAGACTACCCTGCTCAGTAAACACCTGAGTCATACCTAATTTTTTCCCTAAGATTCCATTGGTCATAATCTCAGCACCGCCTTCACAACCCACATATTATCTGAATAAGGGAGATAACTTTCATATGCGAAAACTCAAACCTTAATCTCAACATCAACGCCAGCAGCTAGATTCAGCTTCATCAAAGCATCCATGGTTTCTGGAGTAGGCTCCATAATGTCAAGAAGGCGCTTGTGAGTCCGTATCTCAAATTGTTCACGTGACTTTTTATCAACATGGGTGGAGCGCTGAACAGTATATCGTTCAATCCTAGTCGGAAGTGGTATTGGGCCAGCTATCTTGGCTCCACTACGTCGAACCGTATCCACGATCTCAACAACAGATTGATCCAAAACACGGTAATCGAAACCTTTTAATCGAACCCGAATACGTTGGTCGACTCGCACGTGGTGATTCTCCTTACCTGAAAACGAAACGTCTAATTTTCTTCAAATTTCCATTCACTACGCCAAGATTTCGGTCACGACGCCTGAGCCGACCGTCTTCCCGCCCTCACGCACCGCGAACCGCAACCCCTGATCCATGGCAATCGGACTAATCAACTCCCCGACCACGCTCACATTGTCCCCCGGCATAACCATCTCGACCCCCGGGTTAAGCTGCACCACTCCCGTCACGTCCGTCGTCCGAAAATAGAACTGCGGTCGATACCCGTTAAAGAACGGGGTGTGCCGCCCGCCCTCTTCCTTCGTCAATACATAAATCTCCGCCTTGAACTTCGTGTGCGGCGTGATGCTCTTCGGCTTGGCCAACACCATCCCGCGCTCGACATCTTCCTTCTTCGTCCCGCGCAGCAAGACCCCAATGTTATCCCCCGCTTGCCCTTCATCGAGCACCTTGCGAAACATCTCCACCCCCGTGACAATCGAGACCTGCGTCGGGCGTAACCCTACAATTTCGATTTCGTCGCCCACCTTCACAATTCCTCGATCGCAACGCCCCGTAACCACCGTGCCGCGTCCACTAATCGTGAACACGTCTTCGATCGGCATCAGGAACGGCTTATCCACCGCGCGCTGTGGCGTCGGAATATACGTGTCGACAGCCTCCAGCAACTTCAGAATCGAGGGCACCCCCAAGGGCGACTGATCTCCTTCGATCGCTTTTAACGCCGAACCCTGAATGATGGGCGTCTTGTCCCCGGGAAATTCATACTTGGTTAGCAACTCTCGGACTTCCAACTCCACCAACTCTAAGAGTTCCGGATCGTCCACCTTGTCCGCCTTATTAAGAAACACCACCACATAGGGCACCCCAACCTGACGCGCCAACAAAATGTGCTCCCGTGTCTGGGGCATGGGGCCGTCCGCCGCACTCACCACCAGGATAGCCCCATCCATCTGAGCCGCCCCCGTGATCATGTTCTTGACGTAGTCCGCGTGCCCCGGGCAATCCACATGCGCGTAGTGCCGGTTGTCCGTCTCGTACTCCACATGGGAAATGGCAATCGTGACGATCTTGCTCGCATCTCGACGCCCTTGCGATTCGCTCGCCTTCGCCACTTCGTCATAACTGATATACTTCGCCATCCCACGATCACTGCACACCTTCGTCAAGGCGGCCGTCAACGTCGTCTTCCCATGGTCCACGTGCCCAATCGTCCCAATGTTGACATGCGGCTTCCGTCGCTCGTATTTCGCCTTCGCCATCGCCTCAGCCTCCCCGCTGCTTAGTCACGATTTGTTCCGCAATTTGCTTAGGAACCTGTTCATAACGCTCAAATTCCATACTGTAGGTCGCTCGCCCTTGAGTCCTTGATCGCAAATCGGTGGAATACCCAAACATTTCACTCAGAGGAACCGTAGCTTCGATCGCCTGAGCCCCACCACGAGCCTTCATGCCGTGCACCTTCCCACGCCGACCATTCAGATTACCAATGACATCGCCCATAAAGTCCTGAGGAACTAAAACTTCAACCTTCATGACAGGCTCCAGAATAACTGGGTCTGCCTTCGCACATGCAGCCTGAAGTGCCATCGATGCAGCAATCTTAAATGCCATTTCGTTTGAATCAACATCGTGATAAGACCCATAGGTCAATAGTACTCGAAAATCTCTCATTGGATATCCAGCCAACACTCCAGTTTCCATCCGTTCACGAATTCCCTTTTCCACGGCTGGAATGAATTCACGAGGAATCACGCCTCCGACAATTTTATTAATGAATTCGAATCCGGCACCAGGCTCAGCTGGCTCAATAGTAATAACCACATGTCCATATTGACCACGCCCACCAGTCTGCTTTATGTATTTTCCTTCCGCCTCTGCTGATCGGCGAATTGTTTCACGGTAAGCGACTTCAGGCTTTCCAACATTAGCATCAACCTTAAATTCCCGCATCAATCGATCTACAATAATCTCGAGGTGAAGCTCCCCCATCCCAGCAATGATGGTCTGCCCAGTTTCCTCATCTGTCCGAACCCTGAAAGATGGATCTTCTTGAACCAATTTCTGAAGGGAAAACCCAAGCTTTTCCTGATCCTGCTTAGTTTTAGGTTCAATTGCCATGGCAATAACCGGCTCGGGAAACTTCATGACCTCAAGAAGAATCGGATGCTTTTCTTCGCAAAGAGTGTCACCCGTCGTAGCACCCTTCAAGCCCACGGCGGCCACAATCTCCCCAGCATAAGCCTCTTCTATATCCTCACGTTTATTGGCATGCATCTTGAGCAAACGACCGATACGCTCCCTGGTATCCTTGGTTACATTATAGACCCAGGCGCCAGTCTTGATTGTTCCAGAGTAGACTCGAAAAAACGTGAGCTGCCCAGCAAATGGATCGGTCATAATCTTGAATGCTAAGGCCGAAAAAGGCTCATCATCATTGGCATGCCGAGTCATTTCCTTATGACTGGCTGGATCGACCCCAGTTACTGGAGGAATATCAGTCGGGGATGGAAGATAATCCACAACTGCGTCTAGTAGCTGCTGAACACCCTTATTCTTAAAGGATGCACCGCACACAACGGGCGTAATCTTCATGATTAAAGCCCCAGCACGAATTGCTCGCTTAATCTCTTCCACGGTTAACGACTGTCCGCTTAAATATTTCTCCATCGTAATTTCGTCAAATTCAGCCACACCATCGAGCATTTTCTCCCGATACTGATTGGCCTGATCAACCATATCCAAAGGAATTTCCTCAACCTTATATTTCGCACCAAGCGTTTCGTCATCGTAAATGAACGCTTTCATGGTGACCAAATCGATATTCCCTATAAAGCTTGACTCTTTTCCAATGGGAATTTGAATGGGAATAGGGTTTGCTCCAAGACGATCAACCATCGTCTGAACACCGGCATAGAACTCAGCTCCGATACGATCCATCTTGTTCATAAAGGCAATACGAGGGACCTGATACTTATCAGCTTGCCGCCACACCGTTTCCGACTGAGGCTCAACACCCTGAACGGAGTCGAATACAGCGACCGCGCCATCAAGGACACGGAGGGACCTCTCTACTTCAATCGTGAAGTCAACATGCCCTGGAGTATCAATAATGTTCAAACGATACTCTTTCCAAAAGCATGTCGTAGCCGCCGACGTAATCGTGATCCCTCGCTCACGCTCCTGCTCCATCCAGTCCATGGTCGCAGCACCATCATGCACCTCACCCATGCGATGCGACACCCCTGTATAATATAAAATACGCTCAGTGGTTGTCGTTTTACCCGCATCAATGTGCGCCATGATCCCGATATTACGAGTTTTATCTACCGGAGTTTGTCTCGACACACATTCCTCCAAACCGTAAAACAAAACACGACTTCATCAATTTCTAAACGTAGCTTATCTTCAAAATTGATTACGACTGACGATTTAAATGAAATCACCTACCATCGGTAATGAGCAAAGGCCTTGTTGGCTTCTGCCATACGATGAGTGTCTTCTTTTTTCTTTACCGCCCCACCAGTATTGTTGGCCGCATCCATAAGCTCAGCTGCGAGCTTATCACCCATGCTTCTGCCCCCACGAGCCTGAGCAAATTCCTTCAGCCATCGCAAGGCTAAGGCCTGACGACGCACTGGTCGAATCTCAATAGGAACCTGGTAAGATGCCCCCCCAACCCTGCGAGACTTCACTTCCACAACAGGTTTTACGTTGTCCATTGCAGATCGAAATACCTTCAGCGCATCCCCGCCAGTCTTTTCCTGAATTAAGTCTAGCGCGCCATAGCACACATGCTCAGCAGTACTTTTCTTGCCAGCCGACATCAGGACATTAATAAACTTCCCAAGAACCTTATCCCGATAACGCGGATCAACTTCAACTTCTCGATGTCCAAAAAATCTTCCTCGTGGCATCTGTCTCTACACCTTTCCCCACTAGCTACTGGGATATATAACAAGAAAATTACTTTGGACGCTTCGCCCCATACTTAGAACGACTCTGCTTGCGATTCGCAACACCCACCGAGTCCAGCGTACCTCTGACTATATGATAACGCACACCAGGAAGGTCCTTTACTCGACCGCCACGAACCAACACAATTGAATGTTCCTGCAAATTATGCCCGACACCAGGTATATAAGTTGTCACTTCAATGCCGTTCGTTAATCGCACACGTGCAACCTTCCTCAAGGCAGAATTTGGCTTCTTAGGCGTTGTCGTATAGACCCGGACACAGACACCACGACGCTGAGGGGAACGAGCAAGAGCTGGACTCTTTGTTTTTGTTGTAGCCAGCCTCCGCCCGTGCCTAACCAGCTGATTAATTGTCGGCATACGTATTCTCCCTCGGATTCACACTACGCATTTATGCTGCGGAGTCGCAAACCGTTAGATTATAGTTCCCATGCAATGCCCTGTCAATAGACACATGGCCTCCATGATTAATTTTTCTTTCCCTGTGCAGACCCTACTTCGCTTTGAACAAGGTGCCCTGCCTGCACGGCGTCTTCAGGTACCCTTGGCAGACTTTCTCGCTTTGAACTGGTTACAAACGTATCACGATAATTTGCGAAGCCCGTCCCGGCAGGAATGAGTCGACCAACGATTACATTCTCCTTCAACCCTAGAAGACGATCTTCTTTTCCATTGATAGCTGCCTCGGTCAACACTCTAGTGGTTTCCTGGAAAGAGGCTGCAGAAATAAAGCTGTCGGTTGTAAGCGCAGCTTTTGTAATTCCTAGGAGCACGGGCTTACCCACCGCCGACCTACCATTCCTGTCCTCAACTTCACGATTTTTATCCTCAAACTCAAATCGACTCACCTGGCTACCAGGCAAGAAATCAGTATCGCCAGGATCTTCAATACGTACCTTCCTCAACATTTGGCGCACAATGACTTCAATATGTTTATCGTTAATCCCTACACCCTGAAGCCGATACACATCCTGCACTTCGTCAACTAAGTATTTTTGCAACTCATTTGGGCCCAAGACATCTAAAATATCGTGAGGATTAGCAGACCCATCCATCAATGGCTCCCCTGCCCGCACCCAATCCCCCTCATGAACGTTTACATGTTTTCCCTTTGGAATCAGGTACTCACGGCGTCCTTCTGGGTCCCCTGATTTATTGTCCACGATAACTTTTCGCGCACCTTTAACAAACCCTCCGAAAGATACCTCACCATCAATTTCACTGATCACTGCATGCTCTTTTGGTTTGCGGGCCTCAAAAAGCTCTGCAACGCGAGGCAACCCCCCCGTGATATCCTTTGTTTTTGTGGTCTCCCGTGGGATCTTTGCTATCACATCGCCTGGATGAACTGTCGCACCTTTTTCAACCAAAAGATGCGCCCCGATAGGCAGAAGATAGCGAGCTACGGCAGTTGGACCAGAAACTTTTGCTGTTTTACCGCCTTCATCCTTAATAGAAATACGTGGCCTGAGCGTTCCACCGGCATGGTCCGTTACCACCTTTCTAGACAATCCGGTGACCTCATCGAACTCTTCCTTCATCGAAACGCCCTCGGTAATATCTCCGTAGGCAACCCGACCACCGACTTCCGTTAGAATCAAGAGAGAATAGGGATCCCACTCGACAAGCTTTTGCCCGACATCCACATGGCCACCATCTTTAATTTTAATGCGTGCGCCATAGACAACTGAGTATTTCTCACGTTCCCGACCAGTCTCATCGTAGATGGCAATCTTCGCATTGCGGATCATGACCACCCAGTCGCCTTCTTTATTCTTCACTGCAATGCCAGTATTGTGGACATCAGTACTTTTTTTTGTATCAAAGCTCATGAATTTCAAACTGCCAGCATGCTTAGCTTCCACGACCGTCCGCTCGACCACCTTGCTCGCGGTTCCACCGATATGAAAAGTTCTCATCGTGAGCTGCGTACCTGGTTCGCCGATCGACTGAGCCGCAATTACACCAACTGGCTCTCCCATTTCTACAAGACGCCCTCGTGATAGGTCACGTCCATAACACATCACACATACTCCACGACGAGATTGGCAGGTCAATACAGAGCGAATTTTTACCCTGTCAACACCGGCCTCAACGATACTTCTTGCTCGTTCCTCATCAATCTCTTCGTTAATCTTGACGATAATTTCTCCAGTGACTGGATCACGCACATCATCGGCCGCAAGTCGCCCTAGGATACGGTCTTCAATGGGCTGGATAACCTCTCCGCCTTCAACCAAGGCAGTGACCACAATTCCGTTGGTCGTACCACAATCTGGCTCACTGATGATCACATCCTGGGAAATGTCGACGAGACGACGGGTTAAATAGCCTGAATTAGCTGTCTTCAAGGCTGTGTCGGCCAACCCTTTTCTGGCGCCGTGCGTTGAGATGAAGTACTGCAACACCGTGAGGCCTTCACGAAAATTTGCCGTAATGGGAGTCTCGATAATTTCTCCAGACGGCTTAGCCATCAGCCCTCGCATACCGGCCAACTGACGGATTTGCTGAGAGCTGCCTCGAGCCCCAGAGTCCGCCATCATAAAGATTGGATTAAAGGACTCTGCCTTTTTCGGATCGCCGCCGGCGCCCAACTCCTTCATCATCTCATTGGCAATCTGCTCGGTCACATGCGCCCAGATGTCAATTACTTTATTATAGCGCTCCCCGTTGGTGATCAACCCTTCCCCGTATTGCTTTTCGATCTCATCCACTTCACGCTGCGCACGACCAATAAGTTCTTCTTTTTTCGTAGGGATATGCATATTATCGATGCAAATAGACACCCCTGCCTTTGCTGCATATGAAAACCCTAAATCTTTGACCCGATCGAGCAGCGTCACTGTTTCTTTCACTCCGGCCTGTCGGTAGACCGAGTCAATGAGCTTTGTCATCTCTTTTTTTGTCATCAGCTGATTGGCATATGAGAATGGCATCGATTTCGGCAATACCTCTCCGAGAATCACACGCCCAACCGTAGTACTTTCAATAACGCCGTTAATCCGCACCTTGATTCGGGCATGCTCTTCGATCGCGCGCGCATCATAGGCAATACGAACTTCTTCCGGAGAGGAGAAGATTTTCCCTTCGCCCTTTGCCCCGGCTCGCTCCTTTGTCAACCAGTAACAACCTAGTACCATATCCTGGGACGGAACCGTAATCGGTTTCCCATTTGCTGGAGACAGCACGTTATTGATCGACATCATGAGGACTCGAGCTTCAATCTGAGCTTCAACCGATAGCGGCAGATGAACGGCCATCTGGTCTCCGTCGAAGTCTGCATTGAAGGCCGCGCAGACTAAGGGATGAAGGCGTATGGCTTTTCCTTCCACAAGCACCGGATCAAAAGCCTGAATACCAAGCCGATGAAGCGTTGGTGCACGGTTTAACAGAACCGGATGCTCTCGAATCACCTCATCAAGAACATCCCAAACTTCCGGACGCTCTTTCTCAACAAGGCGCTTCGCGCTCTTGATGGTCGTCGCCGCGCCACGCTCTTCTAACTTATGGAAGATAAACGGCTTGAAGAGTTCTAACGCCATCTTTTTCGGCAACCCACACTGGTGGAGACGAAGCTCTGGGCCGACGACGATAACAGAACGGCCTGAGTAGTCCACACGTTTACCCAGAAGATTTTGGCGAAAACGCCCCTGTTTCCCCTTCAACATATCGCTGAGAGACTTGAGTGGACGCTTGTTTGGCCCACGAATCGCTCGACCTCGGCGTCCATTATCGAACAATGCGTCGACAGCTTCTTGAAGCATCCGCATTTCATTGCGGATGATGACACCAGGGGCCTTAAGCTCAATTAATCGCTTAAGCCGATTGTTTCGGTTAATCACTCGGCGGTAAAGATCATTGAGATCAGAAGTAGCAAACCTCCCACCATCCAGAGGGACGAGCGGGCGCAGCTCAGGTGGAAGCACCGGGATCACATCCATGATCATCCACTCCGGCTTATTCCCAGACTTACGGAAAGCCTCAAGCACCTTTAGACGCTTGGCATATTTCTTCTTCATTGCCGCAGACGTGGTTGTATTTGCCTTCGCATGCTGATCGTCCCATAGCGCATCAACATCGATATGGCGTAATACCTCACGAATGGCATCTGCACCAATCCCAGCCTTAAAACTGCTCGGACCGTGCTCCTCATGAAGTTGACGTAGCTGCTCTTCGGTGACGAGCTCCTTCTCCTTCATCCCGGTCGGACCCGGATCAACCATCACATAACTTTCAAAGTAGAGGATCTTTTCTAATTGCTTGAGACTCATGTCGAGTAATGTACCAATCCTACTGGGAACTCCCTTAAGGAACCAGATATGCGCAACTGGAGCCGCCAACTCGATATGCCCCATGCGCTCTCGGCGCACCTTCGACTGAATCACTTCCACACCACATTTATCGCACACAATACCGCGGTGCTTCATTCGTTTATATTTTCCGCAATTACACTCCCAATCCTTGGTTGGCCCGAAAATCTTCGCACAAAAAAGCCCATCCTTTTCAGGCTTGAATGAGCGGTAATTAATGGTCTCTGGCTTTTTAACTTCCCCATAAGACCAAGACCGTATTTTCTCCGGAGATGCAATTCGAATGCGCATCGCATCGAAGGACACGGAGTCGCGTGGCTTTTCGAATAACGTGTAAATACCTTCCAAGTCTCAGCCCTCCCCTTGAGGCGATCTGGTGTAACAATCAGTCAAAACAGATCTATTCTTTCGATTTTATGAGCTCTACATCCAACCCGAGGCTCTGAAGCTCTTTAACCAAGACATTGAAGGACTCGGGCAGCCCTGGCTCCAAGAAAGGCTCCCCCTTGACGATTGATTCATAAATGCGTGAACGACCAGGCACATCATCGGACTTGACCGTGAGAAACTCCTGCAACGTAGACGCAGCACCGTAAGCCTGAAGGGCCCAAACTTCCATCTCTCCCAGACGTTGGCCACCAAATTGAGCTTTTCCACCCAATGGCTGTTGCGTCACCAAGGAGTATGGCCCAATAGATCGTGCGTGGATCTTGTCATCAACCAGGTGGTGCAATTTAAGCATGTACATATATCCGACCGTCACTGGGGCGTCGAACTTTTCGCCTGTCTTCCCATCGTACAAGGCAGTCTGCCCACTTGTGGGCAAATTACCATCCTTCAACAGGTCTTTAATTTCCTTCTCTGACGCCCCATCAAACACTGGGCTAGCTACGTAAATTCCAAGCGCCTTTGCAGCCCAACCTAAATGGCATTCGAGAATTTGCCCCACATTCATACGGGATGGCACCCCGAGAGGATTCAACACTACTTCAACCGGAGTCCCGTCTGGAAGATAGGGCATATCTTCTTCTGGCAGGATTCTGGAAACTACTCCCTTGTTTCCATGCCGACCAGCCATTTTGTCGCCGACCGACACCTTCCGCTTCATCGCAATGTAAACCTTGACGAGCTTAATGACACCCGGTGGTAATTCATCTCCCCGTTTCAGACGCCCCACCTTCTCGTCGTACATAGTCTGCAGTATTTCGATCTGCTCTTTCGCTGTACGATCAATGTCCTCAAGCTGTTTCTGCTCTTCTGGATCACTGAGGATGATGTGGCGAACACTGTCATCGGAAAGCTTCTTGAGCACCTCAGCCGTAAGCTTCCCCTTTTTCTTGAGAATAACATCCCCTGAGTCGGGATCCATCAGATCCCTTCCCACGATTTTCCCTAAGAGAAATTTACGGAATTTTTTATGTTTCTCTTCGTCAATGATACGGATCTCCCCATGATGATCTCGCTGGATCTTCATGGTGTCTTCACTCTCAATCATCCGTGATCGTTCGTCCTTGTCTAGCCCCTTGCGAGAGAAGATCTTGACATCAACGACAATTCCCTCCACCCCTGGCGGCACAGTGAGGGACGTATCTTTGACATCTCCGGCCTTTTCCCCGAAGATCGCGCGCAGCAACTTCTCTTCTGGCGTGAGCTGGGTCTCCCCCTTTGGAGTTACCTTCCCGACAAGGATATCGCCAGGTTTCACCTCAGCCCCAATTCGAATGATACCGCTCTCATCAAGGTTCCTAAGAGCTTCTTCACCGACATTTGGGATATCCCGAGTAATATCTTCCTTCCCCAATTTCGTGTCTCGGGCCTCAACTTCGAACTCTTCAATATGTATTGAGGTAAAGACATCCTCTCGCACAAGCCGTTCACTCAGAAGGATCGCATCCTCGAAGTTGTATCCTCCCCACGGCATGAATGCAACGAGGATATTTTGGCCCAGTGCCAGTTCACCACGATCCATCGAAGGACCATCCGCGAGGACTTGCCCTTTTTTCACTGGCTGCCCAACTTGAACTAAGGGCCGTTGATTGATACAGGTATTTTGGTTTGATCTTTGAAACTTGATCAGGTCATAGGTATCCAAAGAGGTATCCCCCTTGCGACTCCCTTCCTCTTTCTTTCGCGCCTCAGCCCGGACAACAATCTTTGTGGCATCAACGCTTTCAACAACTCCGCTCCGTTTAGCCTGAATGACGTATCCAGAATCTCGAGCAACCACGGCTTCCATCCCGGTGCCTACATAAGGAGCATCCGTTTTGAGAAGCGGAACCGCTTGTCGCTGCATGTTCGAACCCATCAGCGCTCGATTCGCATCATCGTGCTCCAAAAATGGAATCAGGGCTGTAGCCACGCTAACAACCTGCTTCGGCGACACGTCCATATATTCCACTTTTTCAGACAACGCAGTAACAAACTCTCCCGCTGATCTTGCAGAAACGGTTTCCGACGTAAGCCGCCCATCACTGTCTATTTTAGAATTCGCTTGGGCAATGGCAAACTTCTCACCCTCGATTGCCGAAAGATATTCTATCTCATCGTACACTCGCCCCTTTTTGACCTTCCGATAGGGCGCTTCGATGAAGCCAAAATCATTAATTCTGGCATAAGTAGCCAACGACGTAATCAAACCGATGTTTGGACCTTCTGGCGTCTCAATCGGACAAATACGGCTATAGTGCGATGGATGGACGTCCCGAACTTCAAACCCAGCACGTTCCCGGGTTAATCCGCCAGGCCCTAAGGCAGAGAGTCGCCGTTTATGCGTAATTTCTGCTAGTGGATTGGTCTGATCCATGAATTGGGAGAGCTGGCTACTGCTGAAAAATTCCTTAATCGCAGCAACAACCGGTTTAGCATTAATGAGGTCATGCGGAAGCACCGTTTCCATATCCAGCAAATTCATACGCTCTTTAATGCTTCGCTCCATCCGCACAAGCCCTAGCCGAACCTGATTCTCCAGCAGCTCACCAACCGAGCGCACCCGACGGTTCCCTAAGTGGTCGATGTCGTCGATCTCGCCTTTACCCATTCGAAGATTAACCAGATAGCGAATCACTTCGACAACATCCTGGGCGGTCAATGTCCGCTGGTCGAGCGCAAAATCTAATTTTAGTTTTTTATTGAGCTTAAGCCGCCCAACGGGAGACAAGTCGTACCGCTTTGAATTATTAAAGAGATTATCAAACAACACCTTGGCAGTTTCGATCGATGGCGTTTCTCCTGGCCGCAATCGTTTATAAATCTCGACCATCGCCTCCTCTTTAGAGCTGGTCTTCTCAATCTCCAACGTGTCCAAAATCACGGGCGTCGCGGTTGCGGCATCCAAGTAGATGATTTTAAAACTGTCGACCTTGCTGGCAAGAATTTTGTCGAGTGTAACCTGCGTCATCTTGTGGTTTTTCTCGAGCAACTGTTCTTTCGTCACAGGATCGACCAATTCGGTGAGGACAGCACGGCCTAGCAACTCCGAAGGGTTAAGCGGAATTTCCTTGACCCCAGCTGCGCGAAGACGCGCAATTGAGACCTTATTCAACTTCGCTCCTTCACGAACGATAGGATCCTTTGTCCCCTTTTCGAGCACCTCAACCAAACATCGAAGGCCGTGATGAATCTCAGGATCAAGCTTCCGCAACAGCTGCCCGTTTTCGATACGTACTTCTTCGACAGGGTAATACATTCTCAGCAGATCATCCGTCGAGTAGCCGAAGGCCTTGAGAAGAATGGTCGCCGGCATTTTTCGACGTCGATCAATCCGAACATAGAGGTTGTCTTTAGAATCAAACTCAAAATCCAACCAGGAGCCACGATACGGAATGACCCGTGCTGAATAGAGCACTTTTCCACTGGCATGCGTCCGGCCCTTGTCATGGGTAAAAAACGCCCCTGGCGAGCGATGCAACTGACTAACGACGACCCGCTCCGTCCCATTAATAATAAACGTACCTCGCTCAGTCATGAGCGGCAGTTCACCAACGTAGACCTCCTGCTCACGAACATCGAGAACCTTTTTCTTTGTCCCCTTATCTTCCTTATCAAATACGACGAGCCGAGCCCGAATCTTCAGCGGTACAGCAAACGTCATACCCTGCTCTAGGCACTCTCGAACATCATATTTTGGTATTCCGAGCGAATAGTTCGCGAACTCCAGGATGGCGGTGCTGTTAAAGTCGGCGATAGGAAATACACCGGTCAGTGCTGCTTGCAGTCCCTTATCTTCTCGCCGCTCCGCATCCACCTCCATCTGGAGGAATTGTTCATATGACCGCTTTTGGATTTCGATCAAATCTGGGATGTCAATGTGCGCTTGGATTTTTGAATAATCCTTCCGCACGATCAACCCATTGATCGTGGGTTCCGACATACCTCGCCTCCCTTACATCAGACTATGAGCCAACAACCCGTCCCCCCATTGCATACTGTTAAGCAACAGAAGACTTGACGCGATGCCGAGCAGAGTCGCTACTTTACCTCAACCTTAGCGCCACTCTCCTCAAGTTTCTTCTTCATGGCATCGGCTTCTTCCTTGGCCACACCCGTCTTGACTGGCTTCGGCGCGCCCTCCACTAAGTCCTTCGCCTCTTTCAAGCCAAGGCTCGTCAGCTCACGGACAACCTTAATGATTCCAATTTTCTTTTCGGCTGGCACTCCGACGAGAATTACGTCGAATTCCGTCTTCTCCTCTGCTGGAGCCGCCGCCGCGCCACCACCAGCCGCCGCCGCCATGGCTACTGGAGCCGCCGCCGTCACTCCATACCGGGTCTCCATTGCCTTAACCATCTCCGCGAGTTCCAGCACCGTCATCGCATCAATCCCCTTGAGAATCTCTTCCTGCGTCAATTTCCCTTCAGTCGTTGGCATGTCACCGTCTCCCTTCTTTTTGTCCTGAATAGCCGCCATCACTCGTACAAATTTACTAAGTAACCCATTGAGCGTGTAAACCATACCGCGCATGGGCCCCTGCATTACCGATAACAACTTCCCGAGCAAAACTTCCTTGGAGGGCAAATCAGCAATCGCCGCAAGCTGCGCAGGCTTCAGGAGCTTCCCCTCCAACACTCCCATCGTAATACGTAGCTTATCTTCCCGTTGTTTATCCCCCTTGATAAAGTCTCGGAGCACCTTCGCTGGCGCCACCGGATCGCCATAACTCAACATGACCGCCGTCGGCCCTTTAAAGTGCAGCTTGGCATCGACTAACGATGTACCGTCGACCGCCCGCGCTGCGATGGTATTCTTCACGACTCGAAAGTCAGCCTTTACCCCTCGAAGCTGTTTCCTTAACTCACTCACTTGATTTACAGGCAGCCCGGAGCATTGCGTCATCACAGCCAATTTTGCTTTGGCAAACTTTTCGTGAAGCTCAACGACTGCCGTTGCCTTACCTTCTCTTTTCATGGTGCTCTCCTAGACAGAGATCGTTCGTTGCCCGTCACGGGAACCCTACGCCCCTACTTCTCTCACGAGGGCTCTTACGCCATTGCTTTCGTTAGAACGGCCGGATCCAAAGGCACCCCCAGCCCCATCGTGCTGGAGATTGTTACGCTTTTAATATACCTACCCTTGCAAGAAGAAGGCTTCGCCCTGATAATAGATTCAAGAATTGCCATGGCATTGCCATAAAGCTGATCCGCTGTAAACGACACTCTTCCCACTGGAACTTGGACAATCCCAGCCTTTTCAACTTTATATTCGACCCTGCCTTTTCGAATTTCCTGAATAGCTTTCCCGACCTCAAATGTGACCGTGCCGGTCTTTGGATTGGGCATTAAACCACGCGGCCCTAGCACCTTTCCAAGCTTGCCGACAGATCCCATGAGGTCAGGAGTCGAAATGGCTTGGTCGAACTCCATCCAACCACCCTTAATCTTTTCCATCAAGTCATCGGATCCAACATAGTCCGCTCCAGCTTGACGAGCTTCTTGTTCTTTTTCGCCTTTTGCAAAAACCAAGACACGAATTTTCTTCCCCGTCCCATGGGGAAGCAAACTTGTGCCACGCACCATTTGATCTGAGCGCTTTGGATCGACACCAAGCCGGATGGCTAAATCGACCGATTCGTCAAACTTTACATATGCAGCCTTCTTCACAAGCTCCACAGCCTCCTTAAGGAGGTACAACTTTGGCTCAAGCAATTTTGCGGCAGCATCCATTTTCTTACCCATCGACGTGCTCCTTTACCTTCGAAAACAAGAACTACTTACCCTTGAATGGTAATTCCCATACTCCGAGCAGTCCCCTCGACGATCTTGATCGCTCCATCAAGGTCCGCTGCATTCAGGTCTGACATTTTCTTTGCTGCAATGTCCTTCAGTTGAGTTCGAGTGATCTTCCCTACCTTATCTTTGTGAGGAACTCCAGACCCTTTAATCACTCCTGCAGCTTTCTTCAACAGATCCGAAGCCGGCGGGGTTTTGACAATGAACGTAAATGTACGGTCCTTGTAAACCGTAATCACTACAGGAATGATGCTATCACCATCTTTTTGGGTCCGAGCATTGAACTGCTTGCAGAACTCCATGATGTTGACGCCATGCTGCCCCAAGGAGGGCCCAACCGGCGGAGCAGGATTCGCCTTACCAGCAGGAATCTGCAACTTAATCTGTCCCTTTACTTCCTTTGCCATACCCTACTCCTTACCCCCAAGGTTCAATTCACAAAACAATGCCACATGCGCCTCTTCAAATTCGCTCAACCTGAAGAAAACCAAGCTCCACAGGCGTGGATCGACCAAAAATACTCACTAGTAATTTCACGCGGCTATGGTCAGAATCGACGTCATCGACCAATCCATTGAAACCCATAAATGGTCCATCAATAATTCGAACATTATCCCCCTTCACGAAAGGGAACTGCTCTCGCGGTGCAGCCGTACCCACATCCACTTGCTTGAGCATGGCCTCAGCCTCTTCAGCGCTGAGCGGACTCGGACGTACTCCACCCCCAATAAATCCTGTGACTTTTGGAGTTTCCTTCACCATTTGCATCAATTCATCCGTGACCGGAGTGTCCAGCTCAATCAAAACATAGCCTGGGAAAAATTTCCGCTTTGACGTGCGACGCTTCCCATCCTTTATCTCGATGACATCTTCCGTCGGCACCAACACCTGCCCCACTTGCTCGACAAGCTGCATCTGATTGGCCCGCTCAAAAATGTTGCTCTTTACGCGACCTTCAAACCCGGCATAGGTATGAATTACATACCACTGTTTAGCCATCATTCCCCCTCAACCAGAACGGACTACTCGCGCATTTTGCTTTCCTGCCTGATGGTACTTGCGCCAACGCCCTCGCCATGATCTTGCAGATTAATACGGAACTTAAATAACCTTACTAATGAACCAGACAAGAAAAGAATCAATAACAGACAAGTAAATCGACATAATGACACAAAATACAATGACAACTACTGTCGAACCGATGGTTTCATTCCTTGTCGGAAAGGACACTTTCTTGACTTCACTTTTAACATCCAACACAAACTGCCGCGCCGACTCCCACAATCGCTTAAACACGAGCAGCCCCCTCCCGCCACCCAAAACAAATGGAATGGCCATTGCCGTTTCCCAATTCTATCCTGGCAGGGGCACTAGGAATCGAACCCAGACCTTCGGTTTTGGAGACCGACGTGCTAGCCGTTAAACACCATGCCCCTAAGAAGGATTGGGTCACGCTTGCAATACTAAAGTGGACGCACCGCCACACTACTTTACTCACTTGACCTCTTTATGCGGCACATGCTTCCGACAGAACCGGCAAAACTTCTTCCGCTCAAGACGATCAGGATCATTCTTTTTATTCTTCATCGTCGAGTAGTTCCGCTGCTTGCAATCCGTGCAGGCCAGACTAATAATTTCTCGCATGAATAATCTCCACTGTTAACATTGACTCAAGCGACCAGACTCCCCAGGCCATTCACTATGCCAAGATTTCGGTCACGACGCCTGAGCCGACCGTCTTCCCGCCCTCACGCACCGCGAACCGC
>CXWL01002156.1_pt1 | contig 48811 bp, 54 predicted proteins | sample 590931 | NCBI WGS metagenome assembly CXWL01 (sample SAMEA3498368, study PRJEB10139) | groundwater metagenome | biome: water well; material: biofilm material | place: Germany | collected 2015-04-27 | reverse complement strand
AATAACTTCACGGCTGTAGAAACGGCCATGGAGAATACTCTTTCTCGAGATGGCTCTTCTCCCAACTCCATGTCTGCCGATTTAGACATGAACAATAATAACATCCTCAATCTTCCAGCACCTGGAACAAGTACTGAGCCTCTTCGTGTAGCAGATATCGCTGCCTATATTACTCAGTTGAATGGAACCTCTACTCTTCTTCCCAGCGCAGGTGCCGGCGATGTTAGTAAAGTACTTCGTGTAGCAAGTGCGGGACTAATCGGTTATAGTGCTGTTCTTATCGACTCGTCAGCAAACCTATCTCCGGCAACCACGGATGTAGGCAGTCTTGGTACCAGTGCACTCAATTGGAGTGATCTCTTCCTTGACAGTGGTGCTGTAGTTAATTTTGATAGTGGTAATGTTACTGTTACCCACGGAGCTAATCTACTTACCTTTGCAGGAGCCTCTTCAGGTTATCTCTTTAGCGCAGGTCTCATCCCCACTGCAAATGATGCTGGTGCTCTTGGTTCAGCTACTGCTTCTTGGAGTGATCTGTTTCTAGCTAATGGGGCTGTAATTAATTTCAATAACGGTGATGTAACAATCACCCACAGTGCTGATAAGCTAACTGTTGCAGGTAGTGGAGACATCCAACTTTCATCTGGTGGTGATGTTATCGTAGATACTGGTAACCTTACTCTAACTAACGGTAACGTAGTACATACTGCAGGTAACTATACATTCTCTTCAGGCAGCTTGAACTTAGCCGCAGGTACTGCTTCTGTTCACCCCCTTAAACTAACTGCAGGAACAAACCTAACCACTGCAACGACAGGTGTTGTTGAATACGATGGTAAGGTCTTTTATGCTACTCCAGCTGACTCTAATCGTGGAGTTGTTCCCGCAGAGCAGTGGTGTATCCTTAATGCAGATTATACTCTGACGAGTACTACTACAGATCAGAAGCTGTTTAATGCAACGGCGGCCGGTGCTGTAACACTTCAGGCTGATACTACGTATGCTTTTGAAGCTATGCTTCATGTAACTGGAATGAGTGCTACCTCTGGTAACGCAACATTCAATCTCTTGGGTGCAGGCACTGCAACTCTAACCAGCACTAAGTTCATCTTCTCTGGCCTTGATGCAGCAGGCACTGCTCCGGCCATTACTACTGCTGCTGGAGGACTTGGCCTTTCAGAAGACAACGACTCACCTACTCTTGCAGTTGCAGCGGTCAATACTAACTTAGTTGCTCACATTAGAGGTGTTGTGCGAGTCAATGCAGCTGGTACTTTGATCCCTTCTATCGGTCTTACTACTGCTGCAGCAGCTGTTGTTCGAACCAACTCATTTATTAAATTCTCACCTATCGGTTCTGGAACTGTCACGACAGTTGGAGCTTGGAGTTAACTTTAATGCGGCCTAAATATATTGAAGAAGCTTATAAGCTCCTTGGTTTAAAAGAAGGAGCAGGTAAACTAAATAATAAGGATGTCTTAGATCTCTATGCAGATGCAGGCCATCCTGAGGTTAAGAATGATGAAGTACCCTGGTGCGCTGCATTCGTAGGTGCCTGTCTAGCACGAGCTAACAAACCCAGTACTGGTACCCTTCTTGCGCGAGATTACCTGAACTACGGTAAGCGTCTTGGTAAGAAGCCAGAGATGTTCGCCATAGGTGTTATGTCTCGTGGTAACAGTTCGTGGGAAGGCCACGTTGGCTATGTAGTTAAGTTTGATGCTGAACGCGTATGGCTCCTTGGTGGCAATCAGAACAACAGTGTTTCAGTTGTTTCCTACCCACGCAGTAGGTTCCTTGGTTTCACTAAACCTGAAGAAAAAGAAGTTGACAAATCTTCTAAGGAGATCACCAATGACTCTCGCAGGCTTAAGACACAGACTTGGCTCGAACGAGCCTATGCAGTTGGAGCTGCCGCTTTCACTGCCGTCTGTACGTACTACAATGAAGCCCTCGCCCTACTCCGTGATAATGCAGGCGTCGTTATACTCTCTGTTATCGCTCTTGGTTGGCTGTCTCTTCGTCTTCTTAAGTCTATGAGCATTCGTGAATACAGAGAAGGACGTTACCAACCCAAGAAACAGTGGGAGTAACATATGCTATCCTGGATACTTGGGGGAGGATTAGTAAGCTACGGTGTACTTGCTTTAGTTGCTCCTCACCTTATTCCCATCGTGGCCTCTATCCTTAAAGGAATTATCGATGGTCTTATTGCCTATCTCAGGACTATATGGGACGGTGCAATGGATATGCTTGATAATAGCTCTAGTCTTGTCTTTGTTGCTACTGTCGCAGGAATAGCCTATCTCTATGGTTACCTAGATAAGACACCTACTATCATTGAGAAGCCTAGTGTCTCCTCAAAGTATAATCCCTCAAAGAAGCAAGAGAAACAGATCTTCACCCATCCTTTAGATTGGTGGAGCCGGTAATGGACTACGATATCCTTGTTAATCTAGGTGTTCAATTTGTTACTCTTGGAACCTTTGGTGGTATTATATGGACGAGGCTTTCTCAATTAGAAAAGGCAGATGAAGAGTTGAAGTTGGAAGTTAGAGACTTCCGAGAGATGAAACAAGAGTTGGCTGTTATCAAGTCTCAGCTTGTTTCTATTTCAGCTTGTTTAAATAGGCTAGCAGAGAACTACGATAAGAGGCAAGCTGATGCGCTACACGCTTAATGAAATGACTTCGGCTATTCTTCGTAGCCTGGAGTCCGATCAGATCAACTCCATCACAGACACTGAAGAAGCGTTGGCTGTTGCTGAGTTGATCCGTGAAACCTTCTACGATATGAGTGTCGAGCTTAACCTGCCTGAGCATGAAACACTCTTTCAACTTAACGCATCAGGTGACAATACAAAGCCTTGCTTGATGTCAGCACCTACTAACGTAACTAAGATCAGGGATGTTAAGTATGATAAGAGAGAAACAGGAGACGTCTATCCTGATTATAAGTCTGTTGAATATATTGGTTTTGGTGACTTTCTTAGCCGTACTCAGTCTCTAAGAGAAGATGAGACAGGTGTAAGTAGTATGACTGTTACTCATAATGGAGAAACCTTTACATTCCTTTTTCGTACTAACAAGCACCCCAGCTTCTACACTACAGCAGATGATCAGCAGTTGTTGTTTGACTCTTATGACAGTGCTATAGATACTACACTGCAGAAATCTAAGACCCTTTGTTCAGGTAATACTTATCAGGTCTTCTCTCTTACTGATACCTTTGTTCCTGACCTAGACCCTACTCAATTCCCATTGCTTCTGCAGAAGGCTAAGGTTAGGGCACACTTTGAGTTTAAACAGACCCTTAACCAAGAAGCCAATGGTGAGGCAAGACGTCAGAAAGTAATTGTTCAGGAACGTAAGAGGAAGACCGAAGACGTTGCTGAAGTATTTAAACACGCTAGATATGGAAGATAAATGCTAATGAAGGAAGACAATTTCTTCGACGAACTTAATGAACGTGACCAACGTGTTCGTTCCAAGATTATCAATGGTCGTAAGTACCAGGCCCGATGCACCGATCCTTATGGTTTCTGGCACGTAGAAGGTAGTGTAGCAGAAGATCTGCGTGGCTCATACAATAATATTGAGCTGTTGTGGAAAGCAGTGCAGGCGTATGAGAATGCAAAGCCTATCCCTAAAGAAAAGACCATCCTCTCGACAGATGGCAAGGGGGGTAAGCGTCGAGTTCCAGTATCAGAGTTCTTTGAAGAAGCGGTCTAAAGGTTAAGAGTATGGCTAGAAACCAAGGCGCATTAGTAGAGAATAACTTTATTGCAGGTCTCATCACTGAGAACACTGCGCTTAACTTTCCAGCCAATGCTGCTACTGATGCAGTGAACTGTGTCTTTGACGAAACAGGACGGGTGAGTAAGAGGGCAGGTCTGGACATCGAAGAGGTGTTCACTCTGCCCTCTCCTGTTTCAGGGGATGTCTCTCAAGCTTATACTGAGTTCTTGTGGACTGACGTAGCTGGTTTAGGGACCAAGAGTTTCTTGGCTGTTCAGAAGGGAGGAACCCTCTACTTCTACGATGTATCTTCTGTAACAGATGTGGGAACTAACCTTCTATCTAGTACAGTGAATATTGTTTCTTTCTTAGCAGTAGATACTGTTCTTAACCCTGTCGAGTTTAGGTGCCAGTATTCTCAAGGCAACGGTGTTCTCATCGTTGTTAACAGAGCATGTGAACCCTTCTACGTGTCTTACAACGTAGACACAGAGGCTATCTCCGCTACTCAGATCTCTATCAATTATAGAGATTTTATTGGAGTACAAGATAACTTTAGCCTCGACAGTAGACCCTCATTTGCTGACATCGCAGCTATGAAGGCTGATGCTAATGGTGGTCTGCACTTCTATAACCTGCTTAACCAGGGTTGGTGGCAGGGAGGTATCACTGGTGGTAGTCCCAACGCAACCAGTGCCTTAGGTCAGTGGGACGCAGCAGCCGGTGTAGTTGCAGGCCTTATGCCTAGCAATGCAGATGCTGTACAGTTCTTTAGAGCCAGTAACACAGACCCCTTTGATGTGGCTAACGTAGATGCTTTCAATCAAGGTAATACTCCTGCTCCTAAGGGTCACTTCATCCTTAAGGTTGGCCAAGCTGATCGCTACAATGCTCTCACTACCGCTGGGTATACTCTTACTCTGTCTACTAGCTCTGACGTACTTATCTCCTACTTGACAGGAACGACTATTGGCGACTACACTAGTATACCTAATGCCTTTGACAACGTAACTAGTGGTGTATACGCAAGCGATAGTGCTTCTGGTTCTAGGAGTTCTCCAGGTACACTAACCGTAACCTCGTCTGGGTATATTGGAAAAACATATTCACCTGGGACGACTGTCGGTAAAGCTGTTGTTTATAACTACTTTACTTTCTCAATCACCGGCACGAACTTCTCAGGCGGAGGTGGAACAAGAACCGCTAAACTCTACGCTAAGAATGGTTCAGCCCCTTCATCACTTACTGATGGTACACTGCTAGGTACATCGACAGTCAGTGTTGGAACGACAACCATAACGGTTTCCTCTTCTGATACTGTAACAGTATGGGATCATGTATGGATTAGCTTCAGTTTAGCAGTAACCTATACGATAAATGGTTCTGGTGGTAATACACTTACTGTAACAAGCAGAGTGTTTGAAGTACAGTTCTTTAAGAGAGAGGTTGTTGCTGCAGCTGGTCTCCTAGCAGAAGACTTCACCACTGACAGGCCCTTGTGCACTGCGTTCTTCGCAGGTCGTGCATGGTACTCTGGTATCCAGTCAGAGGGTGTCTCTAATAACATCTACTTCTCTAAGATTATTGAGAAGAACGACGACTATGGAAAGTGCTACCAGCAGAATGATCCAACTTCTGAACTCTTCTCTGATCTACTCCCTAGCGATGGAGGAGTGATCAAAATCCCTGAGCTTGGTCGAGTGGTTAAGATGATTGACTACCAAACTGTACTCTTCATCTTTGCTACTAATGGTGTATGGCTTATTGCTGGTGATAGGAACAACGGCTTCAAAGCTACTGAGTTCAACGTACGTAAGATCAGTTCTTACGGTACGCAGTCTCCTGATAGCTTTACTACAGTAGATGGTCTACCTATCTGGTGGGGCGAACATGATATCCTACAGATGGAGTTCAATCCTCAGTTTGAGACGTACAGTGTTAAGAGCCTGTCTAATGAAACGATACGTAGGTTCTTCCTTGATATACCTGTGATTAATCGTAACTATGTCAAGGCTGCCTATGACGCACAGGAGTCACTGGTATATTGGTTGTATAAGTTAACATCTGATCCTAACAACTTGGCTAATAATGTGTTGTTTGATTACGATGCATGTCTAGTTTATAATACAATTAGTAAAGCTTTCATGCCTTGGGAGTTCTCTACTACTGGTCCAGATATCCGTGGTATCTCCTACGTAGAAGACTCTATTGGGGTCTCTGAGCCTAAAATAAAGTTCACGCTAACTAAGGCAGTGACAGGCTCTACTGATTATCTGATCTTTGGTGAGCAGGAGAGAACAACACCTACCTATTCAGACTGGACTAATGCTGCAACTCAAACACTTGGTACAGCTAACAGTTATGATGCTTACTTCTTCTCTGGTTATCGACTAGATGGAGAAGCACAACGATATGTACAATCTCCTTATGTCGTTTTCTACTTAGAGAATGAAACCAATGCATCTTGTTTCGTTCAGTCAGTCTTTGACTTCACTAACTCTGGCAACTCAGGTAAGTGGAGTTCTAAACAACAGATCTATAATGATGGCTTAACCAATCGAGATGTTCATTCTCGTAGATTGAAGATGAGAGGCAAGGGAAGGGCTATGCAGATGAAGTTCACTGCAGAAGCAGGTAAACCTTTCACACTACTCGGGTGGTCTATGTGGCTAACCCAGAATGCAAGCGTATAAGGGACTGGTTTAATGTTAATCGAAGCTATTGGTGGTGGTCTTGCTGTTGCTGGTGCTATTCAATCTATTGTTGGTGGCCAGAAGCAGGCCAACATTCAGAATAAACAGTTCAGGTTATCCCAACAGATCTCAGCACAGAGCCAGAGAGCTGAGGCAGTACGTAATGCACAAGCTAGATCGGACTTTAGATCGGCACAGCTACGTATTATCCAAGAGGCTCAAGCAGCCAGGTCCTTGGCACTCTCTAATGCTACTACACAGGGTGTAGGAACACAGGGATCAACCTTTGGTGGTGCTGTAGGGCAGATTGCAGGTCAAGTATCTCAGCAACTAGGCGATCTTCGTGGTAACTTTGCCCGTGGGCAACAGATATTCAAGATCAACGCTGAAGCATCTAGGTTACAAGGTCAGATCAATGTACTTGGTGGTCAATCTAATCGTGTACAGCGTGATATCAACGACGGTAACGCTCTATTCAAACTAGGAACCTCTGTAATAGGCAATTCTACACAGATCGGTAACACATTCTCAGGTATCCGTAACGCATTGGGTCCCCAGTAATGCTAACGCAACGAAGTGAAGTGGTCATTAGATCTCTGTACAGCATATCAACTAAGGAGTTGATCTAATGCTAACATATAATATCGCAGATACCGTAGAAGAAGGCTATACCTACTCTATTGGGCCGGAAGAGGCACCAACTGCTCCTACTGTGTCTAAGGAAACAGCTGACTTCAGGTCTAACCGCTATGCCTTGGCTACTGGTGGGTCTGCACAGCAGTTCCACGATGAGCTTATAGCTGGTAGTGATGCAGAGATCAGGCGTCGTGAAGCCTACATAGCTCGTTCTAAGTACAACCAGGAAGTACAGAAGCTTATGGTCCAGAAGGAAGAGGAGAGCCGTACTATCGGTAAACCCTTCTCCCTAGATGATGTAGCCTCATTCCGTACTATGCTCGATCCTCTAACCATTGATGAGAAGATCGACCCAGCTACCTATATTGAAGAAGCCTTTGCTAAGAAGGTTGTCTCCCAGGCTCTCGAGTTCAGGGGAACACATGATCCCTACAGTGTACAGGATGAGAACCCCCCTGGTTTAGTTTCTTACAACAACCTACCTTCTGAATTCTCTGATGATCTTCATGAAGGGTTGCCTCCCTCTAAGGAAGAGCAGGATGCTATAAGGGTTACCAAAGATGCTATCCGTGATAGAGAAATTCTCTATCGTGTTAAGCAAGATCTCGATGATCGGTACTCTCAACTTGGACTAGCTGATAAGGCTATTGGCTTTGGTAAGTTGTTGATCCCCAGCTATACTGAGATCAAACTGAACGACGCCCTTCCAGGAGCAGAGACTAACTCGTATCTTCTTGGTAGTAACTTCCTTGAACAGATCCAATACTACTACGGCTCTCTTCCTTCTGGTCAGAAGGAGGTTGCTCTGCGCGGCATGGTTAATGAACTCTACGAAAAGAATCCTGTCTTAGCACAGATTGCTCTTAGTAAGTTCATTGAGTATTCAGACTCAGAAGCTTTCTTAGACGATGCACTGACTATCGCAGACCCTCTGTTAACTATTGCAGGATCTCGTACAGTACGTGCCCTTGCTTCTGCTACTCGTGGAACTATGCGTGGTGGTAGGCTCAGCCGTGTTCTTGCTGACTCTGGTCGTGAGGCTGAGGCTGAGTTCCTTGATGTCCACAGACAGTTGCGCTCTAAGGTGTCTGACTCTGGTAGTACACTCTCAGATTACGATAGACTGTTGAATGAAGTTCCTGAGATTGCTAATCCCAATTCAATCCTAGCTGATCCTGGTAGCAGGTCAATGGGCTTTGCTAATGGTGTACGTGATCTCCTGAGAGGTGTATCCTCTGAGGTCCTCCGTTCTGGAGTAACAGATCCTATCAATATAGCTAGGCTACAACCAGGCTCTCCTGCCTATGCTGAAGCCTTGGTGCAGGCTCAAGAAACACTCTATACTAAGTATCCTACTATACGGGGACGTATTAGTAATATCAAACCTGTTAGATCGGTTGATAATGCTCTTACTAACACTGACCATATTCAGGTCACTATTGGTGATCGTATTGGTCTGCGGTTACCCAACCTTATTAGTGTCAAGGACGAAGCAAAGAACCTGGGACTAAGGGCAGGCTATAAGGTTGTAGGTAATGATGCTGATGGTTACTTTATCCAGATCACTCAAACAGTGGATGAGACTCTCCCATCAGTACGAGGACAACTTGTACAGGCTAATAATGCTACACCTGCAGGTAGGTTGAACTACTTGTTTGGAAATGTAAGGACTCTTGATGAGATCCTTCCTGACGAGATCAATGCCGTTAATAAAGTATCTACTCTAGGAAGTATTAATCTTAGCAATCTCGGTAAGTCTATTATTGCTGATGCTTATAGTAAGTTGCCTAAGTGGCGTGGAACCTCTAGGCAGAATATGATTACTTTCCTTGAGCATGAGAGAGACAACGAGCGTACATCTAGAACTATTGGACAGTTTGAACGCGACTTCAACACTGTAATTGGTAGACTGCCTGACGATGAAGAGATCAAAGCCTACTTCGTTCAGCAGCAGGTCAATCACGCAGAGCTGTTCATTAACAATCTATCTGCTACTAAGCTTAAGCAGAGAGTTGGATTGGAGACCTTTGACTTCCCAGTCAAGGGTGTAACCTTTAAGGGTAAACCAGATATCGAAGGAAAGGCTATCAATAGAATTCCATTTGACTCTGCCGACAACTTCTCTGTGATGGTTATCAATCGTGATGGGTCAACCTCCATAGCATCTAAGAGGGCGTCTACTGCTGGTGCTACAGCCCGTGGTCTTGGCCGTAATAACATCGAAGATCTAATAAACCATCAAGGATATAAAGCCGTACACCTATCCCCTGAGGGGTCTAGGTCTATCGCTGCATGGGCTACACGTAATGGAATCCAAGGACTAGATGATGCAAGACCTACATTTGTAGTATCTCATCAGATCAGGTCTGCTCCTCTTGGCTTCCTTCATATTCCCCGTAGGCCAGGTGGGCATTTGATCTATCGTGATGACTTCTTTATCTCTCAGCCGGTAGTCAGGACCACCAACTTACGTGATGGTACGATAAGCCATGACTACTATGATGACCTTAACCTATGGGCTGCTCGTACTTGGGATGAAGCCGTAGATCGTGCTAATCGTATTGATCAGGCCAGACTGCTGTATGCTTCAGGAGATCTGCAGGCTACAAGAGCTTACGTGAATGCCAATCTTCCTGTCTCTTATGCTAACTTCGTTAGGTTGTTTAGAGGTAGGTCCGCTATCTTTGATGTCAATCAACCATTCCTTGCTCGTAGATCAGGACAGTCCCTTAATGATCAGCATAAGCTAGTCACTCGTTATGAAATAGGTACGTTCAATGATGTAAGGAACAGTGAGCATAACATCTATAAGGGTGAGGCTCTCTTCCGCTACGCCACTCAACGTAATACACAGCTATCTACTGTAGTCAACCAAGGATCAGATGCTGCCCCTGTCTGGGCTCTTAATGATGCTAGAGTGTTAGATCCCTATGAGGCTGTGCTTCAGGGTTGGTCTAACGTGTCTAGTGCCAGGTATGTAGACGATCTCAAGATCAAGTCTGCTGAAAGATTTGTTACTGAGTTCGGTGACCTACTAGCAGGTAACCTAGAGGATCACCGTAATAACCCTATTGCTGCTATTGCTACAGCAACCTTCGACCCTGCTAAGGGTAAGTCTAGGGCAGCTGACGTGGCTCGCGCTAAGAACTACCAGAGAGCCACTAAAGAGCTTCTAGGTTTCCAAGATAAAGAGTTGATTGATCTCAACCACTGGCAGCAAGTGCTGGATAGAACCCTAGGAGTGCGGAACAGTAGAGGACGAGTAGGTGACGTACTTGAGTTTGTCTCTACGTCCAATCCTTCTGACTTCCTTCGCTACTGGCTGGGGTTCCTTCCCCACATGGGTCTCTTCTCTCCTAAGCAGTTCTTCCTGCAGGCCCAAGGTGTAGTTATTGCTGGTGCTCTAGAAGGTGTGGAGAACGCTGCTAAGGGCATGGCTGGTGGCTACCTAATGCGTGGCCTACTGCTTAATGGCAGAACTACGGTCTTAGATGGCGTGGCTGAACGAGCCAGGGCTATCGGCTGGGAACCAGAACACTTCAGAGAAGCCTTCAATGCTCTTCGTAGGACTAGGTTCTATGAAGTAGGTGAGGAGTTTGCAGATACTTCTTATGTCGTGGGATCCAGCTTTAGCAGGTTCCGACAGGTAGCAGACAAGACCTTGTTCCCCTTTAAAGAAGGTGAACGAGTTAACCGTGTAACGGCATTCCTTGCTTCCTACCAGAACTGGCGTACTGCTAATCCTCTTATTAAAATGGATGATGTCATAGTAGCCAACCTTCTACAGAGGGCTGATAACGCTACTGCTAATATGACCAGAGCATCTTCTGCTGGGTGGCAAAGAGGCTTCCTCTCCCTTCCTACGCAGTTCTGGGGTTACCAAGCCAGGCTATTTGACCTTATGGCAGGCCGTAGGTTGTCTACTGCTCAGAGGGCTAGGTTGCTTGCAGCTAACTCCCTGCTCTATGGTATACCTACTGGTGTGGCTGGTACAACCCTTGGCCTTTACCCGTGGCACAATAAGCTGCGTGAAGAGTTGAATGATGCTGGTGTTGATTACGATGATAATGTCCTAGTTAAGATTGGTATGGATGGTCTAGGACAGGTTGCTCTCGGTGCCCTGTCTAATGGTGAAGCAGATCCTGCCTTTGGTGAAACCTACGGTCCAGGTGGTCTATCTATCATCAAGGACCTTATGGAAGGAGAGAAGTCATGGATAGAACTCATTGGTGGTGCTGTAGGTACGTCTCTACAAAACACCATAGTTGCCACTGAGCCTCTCGCTACTGGTATCATTGCCTCTATCCAAGGCAACAGTTATAACTTTACCAAGGAAGACTTTATCCCTGTCCTTGAGCAGTTCGCTACATTCAAGCAGGGGGAAAGAGCTTGGCTTGCCTATTCAGTAGGTCAGTACTTCACTAAGGATGGTCTATCTGTTATTGATGATGACTTCGGTAAGTTCGATGCACTGTACACTGGTCTACTTGGTGTTCTCCCGCAAGAGGTCATAGATTATTATGGCTCATCGGAGTCTAACAAGGACCGTATTGACTTCCAAGCTAAGATGAAGAAGGAAGCAATCAGATACTTTAGGTTGATGGTTGATGATACTACATCTCCAGAGGATAAAGCTTCTTACCAAAAGAAAGCTGCGTTCTATCTTGATCGAGGTCTCTTTACTCTAGAACAACGTAATAGTATATTCTCTGAGTCTTTCTCTGGTCTCAATAAGTCAAAGCTACAGAGATTGGATGAGCAGATTAAGAATGGCTCCATGCCTAAGTATCGTGAATACATTGAAAAGGAATTGAAATCTAATGCTAACTGAACGAAGAGAAGTGTTCATTAGATCTCTGTATAGCCAATCAAATAAGGATTTGATCTAATGCCCCTTAATCCCAGCATCAGAGACTCTGAGGCTCCTAACTTCTTGGGAAGATCTCAGGGGTTTACTCCTCCTGAAGCTCGAAAGGTTGGAACTAATAGTACCTTTGGAAGTGTCGTAGATACTGCAGCTAATCTTGTACCTGTGCTTGCAGAAGCAGGGGATAAGATTGTTAAACAGTCTATCGAGGAACAGATCAGGCAGCAAGCAGATGTGTTTAATAGAGAAGAAGGTGTAGATGCCTCCATTACTATTAATGGTCAGAATGCTAGCACTCCTAAAGATATTCAAGAAGCAGAGCAGTTCCTAAATAGGATGCAGAAGGCCCGTGATCGTGGAGTTATATCTGCTAAGGGGTTCGACGCCAAGGTAACCTCTTATGCTAAGGGCCTGCGTTCAAAGTATGATACACCTGATCTTCGTAACACTATCGATAGTATGATCTCTCGCTATACTGGAGTAGATCCTATGAATAGTGTACGAGAACGTGTATTCAAAGAACAGGAAGACCTATTCAAGGCCTCTACCGATAACAATTCGTACTTCGAGAAGCAGAAGTTTCAGTACATAGAGCAGGGCATCTCTCAGGGGCTAGTCTCTCAGGAGGAAGTAGATGCTCTTGCTGGAGCTAGCTATGTAGAGACCTTAAAGGCTTTATCTCCTCGCTATAAGATGAAGGGGGATATGGACCTTCGTAAAGCACAGAGAGAAGAGCTTAAGGGCAGTCGTGAACTGTCTGATCAACGTATTGATGATGATATACAGTCAGACCTTAAGCAGTTCCTAACAGTTAACCTACATAGTGTGTCTTCTAACCTTGGTAAGACAACTGAAGATCTGAAGAACGAGATCCAAAGACTTAATACAGCAGGTGACTCTGCTACAGCACAAGAGCGAGCAGGGGTCTTAGAGAAGTTCAAGATACTACGAGCTAACGTAGAGTCGAATGCCAGGTCTCTAGTCTTCACTAACTATGCTGGTTTCAATCTTAGTAAAGAGAGGATTGACAATCACCTTAGTCTTGTCACAAGTGAGATGGACTCTTTAGAGAAGCTTGTTACTACTCTGGATTATCCTGGACTTGCAATCTGGAAGAATGGTGTAGACCAAGCAGAGAAGAAAGGTGACTATCAGTTTCTCTCTGATCCCTATAGAGCAGATCTAGCTGCTACTAGACGTATGATGGGAGATAGTGTAGCCAACACCCGTATCAATACTGCAATGATGGGTGCTAAGACAGATGAAGAACGTATAGCTGCTCAGCAAATGATGTTTGGTCTTTATGGTGAGAAGCAGAAGACTCTTGATCTAGTCTTCCAGCAAGCAACTTCTCAGGGTGTCTCTAATCCTAAGCTCTTCGATCAAGCTTTCGACACCACCATGGCAGATATTAACTCTAAGAACATTGATCCTGCTCTAAAGAACAGGGCTATTGATAATCTATATGGACCCAGTAACGATAAGTTCCTAAGTAATATTCCCTTGATGCTCAATAGAATTACTGGTGTTGTTGACGGTAAGCGTAGGGCAGACTACTTCTTTAAGAGCACTAGTGAAGAGACACTCGCCTCAATGAAGGGGGTTAAGTCTACTGATCCTGGGCGCTGGAAGAACTTTGTTGACTATACTAAGGCAGGGTTTGGTACTCTCTTTCGTGAGTCTTTCATGAAGATCTCTTCTGCAGGAGATAGCTATAAGATCAGCTATGATCCAGAGATCCAGAGGTTCCGTATTAGAAACCCCAATCCTCTTGCTCGTGTTCCTTCTACACCTGCACAACAGCGGGAGAATGCAGAAAGGACAGATCCTATCTTCGAAGCTGTTGGTCGTTTGAATAATGCCATTAAGAACACCAGTCATATCATTGATGAAGATGCTGGTGACTCTAAGCTTTTCATTAATGAAGCGGTGAAGAGGTTGGCAACAGGTAGTGTCCCTGGGGTACCTGGATTATTCTTTACTCCTGACCCTTCTGGTAATAACCTAGAAGGCGGTGCCTTTACATTTGAACCTGGAGATACTACTCGCTTCACGGGAACAGCCCGTAGAGGAGAAAACACTCAGAACATTAATATCGGAGCATTCGATCTAACACAGGTTACCGCAGAGCAGGGAGAGGATCTGGAGACTAGAGAACTAATCTCTCTTAGAGATGAGGGATTGAAGTATATCCAGGAGACTACCCCTACTGCAGAGAACTTCGAAGAGTACGCCAAGAGGGTAACAGACTACCAGGAGGTAGTGTCTACCATCAGGCAGAGACTTCTTGAGCAGACCACCAGGGGTGTAAAGCCTGCCCTTGGCCTTAGACCTGGAATCTAAATCAATGAAGAACACCTGGATTAAACTATCCGACCTAACAGAAGAGATGCTTAATGAAATTTCTACCTCTAATCCTAGTTTTAACCCTTCTTCCAACCCCCTCCCTGGCTCAAATAACCCCAACGGTACAGACGGGACTAGTGCCAACGGTACAGACGGGACTAGTGCCAAGCCAATACGAAAAGACCCCCGCAGGGCAGTACCTGAAGGGGTCCGTAGGGCAGTCAAAGGCTAGAATAGCGTTTAAAGCCCCTAGGAAGCCCGTACAGGGCTCTGTGGGGGGTGGCAGCACCTACCCTAGCGGGGTAGCTAAACGCCAGCCAGCGGTCAACCTGAGGGCTTTAAACGCCTATCCCCAGGCTACCTCAGGGTTGGCCAGCTATTACTGGCAGGGTCAGAGGGTGGCTTCAGGGGGCTGGTTTAACCCCCAGGCCATGACAGCAGCTCACAAGACGCTTCCTTTCGGGACAAAAGTAGTAGTAACCAACCTTAAAAATGGCCAGTCCACAGTAGTTACAATTAACGACAGAGGGCCTTATGTGGCTGGACGAGTGATTGATTTGTCCTTGGCCGCGGCTAGGGCTGTCGGGATGACGGCTGCTGGGGTGGTTCCTATCCACTTAGTAGTCCTCGGGAAATAGGTCTTCGTCTACCTCTCGGTAGTCGTTACCACCTCTAGTATAGTCCCGGAACTTAGTCCTTGCAGAGAGTATCCTATCGAAGTATCCACACTTACTATCTCCCCTAGTGAACACTCCTAGCTTCTTACACAAAGAGATGTTCTTATCTGAGCTGGAAATTACCTTCTCAGTATTCTTTCTCCAGAAGCGACAAGTAAAGCACCCGTTAGTCGAACGACTAGCGGGTTTCTTTATGTACTCCAGAAAGCTCTTGCGTTTTGTCTTTAGCTCGCAACAATTGGACATCTGTCACCTTCTTCCACCAGCCACAAACATAATCTAATGAGTATCTACCACCATTGAAATCACAAGTCGTTAAGTTACGATCGAGATCTAACTGATGATATCTAGGTATCATATTGAACCAAGAGAACTTACAGTTCTTACAGGACCTCTGTCGCTCTGGCACTGACACTTCCTTTGAGTCGTTCATTTAGTAAACCCATTGAGTTAAAGATAACAGCACATAGGGCTTCATCTATAGGTTCGTTAGGAGTAAGGCCACGGTTAAATAGCCATACATCCATTACGTGACGCAGCAGGGACTTCACATATACATCTTGTGGCATGCCCTTCTGCCAGTTGTCACTGTCCCTAACAGATCCATCTACCATTATGCGGTGCTTGCTCATATACTCAGCATATCGCCTGAGTACTGAGGGCGAGAGGAACCCCTCGTAATCTAGTTTATTAATGTCTAGATCACGAGAGGCACCAGTCTCAAATACTCTCGTAGTCGTCAAGGACAGCTGTTCCAACAGGACCCCCAAGAGCGTCGTAGTAAATGTTCACAACATATCCCTTATCGACATACTTCTTAGTTTCTTTGTCATAGACATTGTGCTTGCTAACACCAAAAGAAGTGATGCTAGAGAACTCTTCATCAGTCTGCTTAGAGAGCCAGTCCCTCACTTCAACGAGAGTGCTTGCGACGACCTTACGACTAGAAACCATATTCTTAACAGTCATGTATTTATCCTTTCAGGTTGGTTTGTAGATACTTAACAAAGACAGGATTGTCTGCAATCACAGTAGATAAACCCCACGTTATCCTATTCACCAAATCTTCTTCTTCCTTAACTGGAAGATCAATACCCTGGTGATCAAAGATAGCGTGAAGAGTTTCATGAAGAAGAATTCTAGCAATAAACTGATTGCTCCCCTTAATGCACAACCTAATCTGACTGTTCATCGGAACATGTTCACCAACTAGAATCGTATCTTCATGGCTTGAAGAGGCAAACTCCTCTTCCTTTAAAACGATAGTATAGTAATGTCCCCCTACTTTAATCTTCTTGGGAGGTTTCATTCACAGACTCCAGATGTTTAAGATGACGATGAATAGAGTCCCAATCGTCATTAGGATGTAGACGCTCGACGCTGCGTACAGATACTTTAGGTTTTCTTCCTGTCTCTCGCTTTTTCTTTGGTAGTACGATCCTCTGTCGATACTTCCTGGAAGAAAGTTCTTTAGCTTCAACACTTCTCTTACCCCTTTTCTTACTTGCCATGTCGCCCTCTCTTTAGATAATCAGGTAACTTAAGATGACCAGACATAACTAAAACTTCTATGGCTTCAGCAGGATCGAGATCACACTGCTCAAAGATATCCTCCAAGGAGAACATCTCTAGCATCTCGTCGATGTCAACTCCGTGGAGTAGACTCATTTTCCAGTACCCCACCAACTGTCGAATAGACACTCCCTAACAAGCCAGGCTACTATGATAATGAGTGGGGTAATAAGCAGCAGTGACACAAGCATTGTAGTGGTCCTTAACTATAGTTCTTCTTAATTGCATCAAGGCTGATAAACTGTGGGTCGTACACACCTTCTTCAACGTTGCGTTTCAGAACAACCCCCCTCCACCATAAACTAGAGGCATCGCCAGCAAAGGGAGGATCATAGTCTTGATATACACCAGCAACTAGGCCAAAGATCTTCTTGCCGTCAGCCTTAGTCCTTACACATATGTCCATGGTATGCGAGTGCGCGACCGTACAGGAGGAAAACCTCTTGGCAAGAAGGGAATAAGCATGATGTTCACCTGAGATCGGACGCCCTGAGGTGCCGCTAACGAGGTAGTGTGCGTAAGTGATCCCGTCAATGTTGATGCTGCCAGGAGTGCTGCCAGTGTAAGGGACAACACAGTCATAGTACCGGTCAAGCTCGAGATCATCATAAGATATTACTCCATCTAGCTCTGGTTGTACTTCTATAGCTCGGCTTATGCGCTGTTCATGATTGCCTATGAGACTTACTCTCATGGGCATTTTCTTTTTTCCTCGACGAACAGTTGACCACAGTCTGTCTTGGAAATCAGAGTGAGCTTCTATGTCCTTCTTATAAGTCCTTCCTTCAAAGGACTTCTTTCCCTTGTCATAAGAGCATAGAGATGGGAAGTCACAAGCATCACCCATCATGATGACAACATCAGGTTTAATGTCTAGGATTAATGAACCAAGCCATTCTGCCCTTTTGTTATGGTGTTCAAAGTGTGCGTGCTGATCGGGCACCACTAGGTGGGTCTTACTCATTTAAACTAAACCACTCCTTAGGGGGTGTTCCAACAGCATAGCCGAAGCCATACTTCTCGCACCATCTCTTGTTTCTTTTAGATGAAGAGGAGAAGACAAACCTAATATCTAGGTGTGGGTTTGCTTTCCTTACAGCAACCATCTTTCTCTTATCTTCAACACGGAAGAAGCCCTTAGCCTCGATTATGAATGAGGTCTGTCGTCCCAATGTAACTACGAAGTCTGGTAAATATTGTCCTTCGATTACATATGGGACGGAGACTTTCTCGTACTCAACCTTTATGCCTGGCTTCTTTGGAATGCTCTTGGCAACTCTTGCCTCCAGCAGGGACCGGTATTTTCCCTGTCGTTGATTGTTGAATTTCAAATTGGACTTTCTTTAGTGTGCGGAGGGTCATATCTAATGTAGCCCTCTTCTTATTAACACTACCCAGCAAGGTATGCTGACTCACAACTCTTGCACATCAGGAGTCCTTACTACCTTAGTTAACCATCTAGGTCCATTAGAGTAGATGAATGTACGGAGACCCCTACCATTGTTACTATCCTTCCAACATTCTTTCTTGTAGGGACAGTATCTGCATTGTGTACATATTACTTCGTTACCAGATTTACCATCTGCAACAGAACTATAGTAGCGAGTAGGAGGTTCATTACATTCAACTGCTCGTTTAACCTGTTCAACTCTTGCAGGGAAGTCGATGGGTTGTACTCGATAGGTGTCGAGGACCACATGTCCCAGTTCTTTATCGACTGCCAGGAACCCTGCAGTTTCTTTTTCAGTGACAAGATCATCTTTCTTACTGCCTTCTACATAAGCTGACAACTGTGTGACATAGTTAAACGGATCATTAAACTCTAGCTCGTGGTTCTTAAACTTCTCAAAGCTACGAGAGTTAGCTGACTTAACGTCGATAACCATACCATCAATAACAGCATCTCTGTGTCCCTTAATACCCTCTACATCCAGGGTAGTTTGTTCTCCTGTAACTGTATGCTTGCCGGTACACTTAACAAGACACAGTAGTAAATCTTCTAGGATGTGGCCATAGAGAAGTTTGATCCTCTCCCACGGCTTCATCTTCTCAGCAAGTTGTGGCATGTGTTCTCGATACCACAACTTACGCAGACACTTCTCGCCTAGGTTAGACATAGAGACTGAGGCCCTCTTCTGAGGGGCAGATGCTAGTTCACGGAGGAGCGTCTCGTGAAGTTTGGACGTAAGGTCCTGCACCTGCCCCTCGGAAAGCGGTACATCTTTCTCTAGGAGAGCATAAATGTCTGGTACTAGATTATCAATACTCATTAAAAGGGAACAACCCCTTCAGCAGCAATCTTCTTAACCTCATTATAAGGTACAAGCTTAGTCACCTTCACTGCTTCAAGAGTATGCCCCTTACCACGATTACCATCATAGACAGAGACTTTCACGATCACTTCAGAGCCATTACCAATCCTGTCAGTGGTCTCGTCTCCGTTCGCATCCAAGACGGTAGGCTTATCAAATGCAATAAGCTGTCCTTTACGAACCTTCTCAGAGGGGCGCTTAAAGGTAACGTACTCCTTACCTTCTGCGTTTTCCCTTACCTTGAGTTGGAGACCTGACTCTTCAAACAACTGCCAAGACTTGTCGTCCATATACAGATCAATCTTATAAGACTTCTTGGTCTTGTCATAGTCAGTGTCAGGCTCGAAGACCTTAGCCCACATAGCTTCACCAGAGAAGTAAATGATATTAGTTGTCATCTTTTATCCTCAATTAATAGTTGGCTTGACTAAGCCAGCATCTTCATCAGAGACTACACCATCAACGATGTTGGGCATCTCATCTGTGATCTTGTCAATCTGAAAACCAGGAGCCTTGCCAATAGCGTCTGTCACGATCTTAATAGCCTCTTCCTCGCTGCCTGCATCCACAGGACAAACCATCTTACGAGGCTCAGAGAACTGAACGAATGCGTAATAAGTCTTCTTGGTATTGTCTACCATTATTTTTCTTTCTTGTTGTTAGTGCGTATCATACAACGTATAATCCGCTAGTGCGTATCATACCAGTTCTTTCCTATGCGTGTGTCACCGTCCATAGGACATCTTAAGTTGAAGGACTCTCCGGCTGTTCTGATACTTCTTCGTTGGACTTCTCCAATTCGTTCTGCATCTCTTCTGTCTGAGGAGCAGGACTCTGTTTGCCACTCATCGTGCACGAAGTTTCTTTGGATGTATCGAGATTGTTCTCTGTCAAGTTCTTTTCTCCATAATACGTTAGCTGTCTTCATAACACAGGCTTCTCCTGTCTGGAGATAACCTGCCATCATTAGGTGTTCACTCTCGCAAACAACTAACCTTCCGTCGAAGCTTTTGAAATACCCACGTCTTGCATCAGCTGGGATAATGTCTTTTCGCAGTCTCGCAAGTCCTGGGTAGCTTTCAATAAAAGCTGTTCTAGCCTCTCGACCTCCTCTTTTGTTAAGACCGAGTATCTCGGCCATCTTTGCATCTCCCGCCCCCAAGAGAAAAGCGTAGATAAACGTTTTGGCAGTGTCACGATTGCAACCAAGAAGTTTGGAATTGAGGGTATGGGGGTCATCCCCATTCTTCGATGTTCCTTGCGTGACGGCATGAGTAAAACCTTCATCATTGATGTAGTGAGCAAAGATCCTTAGTTGGATACCAACGGCATCGGTGCCCACGAGCCACCAGTCTCGGTTACTGACGGTCCAAAGACTGCGCATCTCTTTTCCGAGTAGAGTTGCAAGGTCCGCCAGCTTGGGATGCTTATACTTAATAGACTTTGGTGCAGCCACATTGCCAAGGTTGGGGTGGGTGTGTGACAGACGATGAGACCAGGTTCCAATGCCATTGAAAGTACCATGAACTTTACAAGTATTGGACAACTGAGATATGACATTTTTCGAACCATCCGAGACTTGAATTACATCTGATACAGAGAAGTCCACGAACCTTCCCTGTGGTGTGACAATGATCGACGAAGAGTTTGGTTTCTCTGAGACAAATTTTACAGCAATGTCCTTGTTCTGTAGACATTCTGCTATAGTCGTCAAGAGTAATTCCGTATTTTCTTTTAAGGTCTGCTGCTCTTCTTTTAAGTTTTCCTGGGCCGCTCTCGTACCTGGTTGCCTTACTTCTATTTCTTTTGCGCCACTCTCTTGAGAATGCGTTTCTTTTATCTTTATCTTTATACGGCAATTGTTAATCCACTCTGTTATAGACCTCCTTCTTCCATCTAGTAATAGTCTCTCTACGAGAGAGTGTGCTGCCTGCGGGGCACTATCAGGTAGAGAACTAAGGTTAGTTTCGTTTACCTTCCATCCAGTTTCTTTAAACTTGGCCAAAGCTTCCTTATTCTTTGAGGCAACTGCGTCCTGGTGGCCCTTGGTTTTGTCTGTTGGGGACCAGCCAAATCTATTGAGTCTTTCGACAATTTGGGGCGGGGATGCCGGGTTGAAAGGTTCCCAAGTAACAAGAGAAAAAGGACAGCCCACTGAGACGGTGGTAAGATCATCCCAGTCTCTTGGGAAACCGACTCTTGAGATTGTTCCATGTACTGTTTCCTTAGGCGTTACCACCCTATGTAGTTTAGCTTTAGAGGGGAAAGCAGATAATAGCTCTGCGTCTAGCTCAGCAATCCTGGTGTCTAATGTCTTATGAATGGAGGTGGCTTTATCAAGATCAAACTTAAAACCATCTGCTTTCATGCCTAGGCATATTTTTGCCACAGCATGTTCAACTTCAATCGCCTTATCAAAATCCTTACGATCAATCAATTTCTTCTTGAGGAGAAGGTAGAGTTTGTAGTTGATCTCTACGTCCGAGATACATCTATCTAACAACTCTTGAGAGAACTCAGAGAAAGATACATCAAGACCTTTCTTCTGTATACCCAGCCTATTACCCCAGGCTTCTAAAGAATGACCACCATCTATGCCGTACTTCAGAAGACGAGACAACACAAGAGTATCAGTAAGTTTCTTATCATCACAAGATAGTCCCATCAACAGCCACAAAACTGGAACATCAAATGATAAGATATTATGACCTACGTATTCAGTCACTTTACTATGATAGTTTGGGAATGTAGCAAGCCCCTCTCCATAGAACTTACTGATCTCTTGTGTGTCTAGGTCCTTAGCTACAATACAGTGAATAGTAGTCGGATTGATAAGGGCATCAGTCTCAACGTCGAAGACTACTCTCATTGAGGCTTACGCCTCTTCACTTCGTAAGAACTCGTTGAGACTTACGCTCTTCACTCGTAAGAACTCGTTAGTCAAAGATGACGTTAGACCAGTACACGCCAGTATATAATGGAGTTCCTGAGATGACAGTGGAATTAAACGCCCCACTGACACTGGCCGGTGGTTCCTTGAACTTCTTGTCCCCAGCCGAAACCTTTCTTCGAGTTTCGTCGCTAGGTTTTTCATCTTTCCCATACTTCAAATGACCTACTTCTAGGGGTTCATAATTCTCATTCTGAATTCTACCGTACAGTGTCAAGGTAGACTTCATGTTGGGGTTATAGAAGTTCTTAACCAAAGGGAAGAACTTATACTGCTTAAGCAAGTATTCTACCTGCTCTGTCTGCTGGGGCTCTAGGGCAACAAGAGTAAGTCCATGATATGTCTCAAGCTTACCAACAAACTCTTTAAGGTCTGCCTCGAGAACTTCATAAGGAACTGGTTCTTGGCCAGATGCAGTACCCTTAGCCCACCCCCAACGAGTCAAGACCTTAATACCGCAGCAAGCAGGAAACTCATGGAGATTAAGTGCTTTCATTATGTACCTCATCCAGAATGTCAGTCACATTGAAACGCACAACACTATCATCAACGATAGCATACTTGTTGTGAGTAAGAAGACACTGTATGTCGTAGACATCGAATGGTGCGAAGTCGTCTTGAGACTTCATGAGGTCCTTGATAACCTGCATATCTATATCTACCATGGCGAACAGCGGTACAGACTCATCATGAGACTCATTGTCGTAGAGGATAAATACAGTTCCCTTTTTCATTCTCTTAATCTCCAATCAATAGGCTCTATGTTCTTAGACTTCAGGTAGTCGTTGCATCGTGAGAAAGGCTTGGACCCTAGGAAAGGGTTAGGTGCACTGCGAGCCAGAGGGCTGGGATGAGCACTACAGATAACGCAATGCTTATCTTGGTCGATGGCACCCATGAACTGCTGGGCTTCGTTGCCCCACAGCATCCATACAATGCCTTCCCTGCGGTATGACAATGTAGACACGATCTCATATGTTAGTTGCTCCCATCCTCTGTTCTTGTGACTGTTTGGTTTTCCAGGTTCAACGGATAATACTGAATTGAGTAGAAGTATTCCCCGTTCGGCCCACAGTGAGAGATCTCCTGTCTTAGGCATCGGCACGCCCAGATCACTACTATACTCAGCAAGAATGTTACGGAGGCTAGCAGGAAGAGGCTTAACGTGAGGGTTAACGGAGAAGCACAATCCATTTGCCTGTCCCTTTCTATGGTAAGGGTCTTGCCCTATGATGACAGCCTTGACAGAATTAAATGGCGTAAGATCTAGTGCCCGCATTCGAGCAGCACGAGGTGGAATACCACCTATCTGATCGAGCTTACGCCATTTATCTAATTTCCAGAACTTAAGGTCACTCCAATCCATTAGAACCCCGGGTCAAATGGCTCTGTGTTTGTGTGCTCATCGAATGTCATCTCCTTTAGTGTGAAGGACTTCTGATCGAAGACTAGTACACCTGCTGGTCCACTAAGTCCTGCATATCTACTGCCTTTGACAGTAAGATAAGTTCTGTTCCGCTCTTCAATAGTTGCTGCCTCAACATCTCTATTCAAGCTGACAATGAGGTCTGCAACCTTGGCTATGTTCCTACTGCCTCTAGTCTTTCCATCATCATTAACATGAGACACAAGGAACAAGGTAAAGTCGAGCTCACGAGTTAACATAGCTAGCTTAGTAGAGAGGTAATCGAGTTTCTTTCTCTCGTCGTCACCTTCGAAGCCAGTTACCAACATGGTGATGTGATCAAGGAAGATATACTTACAGCTACAAGCAGTAGCGAGGTAGCGAATAATATCCAATATCGTATTAGGATCATCGCTGCCAAAGTGCGAATAGAAGTGTACCCTTCCGTCTTTCTTCGTAAGAGACTTATATGCCTTGAGCTGGTCCTCAACTGAAAGACCACTATCAGGGAGGTGAGCAGCAACGCCCAGTTCGTAGCCAACCAAACCTTGCACACTGCGCTTCTCTTCCTCTTCTAAGTGGATGATACCGATGTTATCATCAGTAGTCTTGAGCAGATGATACTGCATCGCTCTCATTACTTCCGTATTATGTGTCAAGGTCCACCCTTCACCCGCAGCAAAGAGATGAGAAGGATGATCGACTGTTAGACACCTACCTTCCATATTACCAATAGGCTTGATCTCCCTAATGGCTTTCCATTTAGATGTACGATACCTGAATGAGTAAGCAGTTTTACAATTGACCCATATACCATCTTTCTTGTACCGTCCTTGTCTACTTCTACAAGACACTATGTAACCTAGGGAACGAGCAAGTTCTACGGTTTGATCGAAGAGTTTTTTATTGCTTGAGTAAAACTCGTTCTCTTGCTTACCGTTCTTTCCGTTTGCAGACCAACCATCAAAGAGAAGACCTTTAAATAATTGTTCTCTTTGTTCATAGGAAGATCTAATGTATATAGATGGAATGTGCTTGTTACGGTAGAGACCTAGTCCCTTAAGAACACTATGATGTAATCCTTCTAGACGCACATCGTATCTGTCACCAGTTAAAGGACGACACTTCACTAGCTCATAGCCAGAGCATCTTTCTAACTTGCTCTTTGACAGACAGACATTATCAGACCAAGAGTTACCATCTGCCAACCATACACCAAGAAGAAAAGGGTCTATTTCTAAGTCGGCTTCAGGTAGTTCAACTCCGGGGTGTTGAGGTACTACGAACTTTGCTTTAGAACCCTTAGCAATAATACCACCTTCTGTATCAAACATCTCTTGAGTGGTCTTAACATCTACACGATTTTGCAGATCACGAACAGTCCAGCGATGATTGTCACTAGCTTCAATCTTAGTTCCATCGCTCATCACAACATCAAAATATGGTCGAGTATGGGGCTCTGTTATGAATGTAACCTCAGTGACAGACCCATCTGCTGCAAACAGTTTGTCACCGACTTTCAAATTCTTTACAGCAGTCCAGCCGGTAGGTGTTGGTAAAAGTGTCGCAAGCGATATCTGTTTCCCGACCTTCTCTTGAGCAGTGAAAAGGAGAACCTCACCGAGACGTATACCATAGGTCATTGCATCAAGGGTAGGGAAAGGGAAGTGAGCCACAGCTTGCTCGCTCTCTGTTAGAAGGATTTCCTCAATAGCAGAGTAATCATTGATGATGCCCTTAGGCATATAAGGCTTAGAATTCCACCAGACAGAGACCCACTCCTTCTCAGCCCCTTGTTGTAGATATTCATTGGCATCCTTATACTTGGTTAACTGTACGTGAACAACCTTATTGACGTCGAAGAGTTGACTTACTTCTTTGACTGCCTTTTGTCCTGGTTCGTCGTTATCGAAGCAGATGTAAATACGGTCAAATGAATTGAGATAGTCTCTTGCTCTTTCGCAATCCCTTCTTGCAGAGCTTGCACCTCTGACTGAGACAGAGGGATATTTACTGCCAAGCATCTGGTAGACGGAAATAGCGTCCAGCTCCCCTTCTGTGACGGTGATTGCTTTCGCAGACCCGGCAGAGAACTTATCCATGCCGAAAAGAGAGCTTTCATGCATAGCCCCTGTTGACCAGAACTCTTTGCTGTCATACTTCCTTTCCTTGGTAGCTGCTTCCCCTGTTGAAGACACGTAAGGGAAGACAACAGAATGGGGTTTGCCAAAGCTATCCACCTTGAAGTGAACGCCATAGGCACTGAACGATGAAGCTGTCAGCCCTCTCCAAGAGAGGACCTGTGATGTGTAAGGAATGTCGGGCAGGTTACTTCTCCGATACACTGGTTGATCCAGTGCTTTGTTGTATGCTTTACAGCTGAAGCAGAACGTGTGGTCTGAGTAGACGCTTAAGGCGTCTGAACTACCACAGTCTGGACAGGGCTGATGAGTACGTAGTGGTTGTTCACGGACTTCCATTTATCGAGCAGTGTCTCCTGCTTCTTTCTTTTTCTTAGAACCTTTAGTTCCTTCTCAAGGGCCTGTATTGCTTGCCAAGTCTCCTTGTTAACCTTTACAAGCTTTGCCAGTTCTGTGGCCTTAGTGTAGATCTTGAGGTCTAATTCATTCATTACCATCCATATATTCTATACACAAGGTAAGGCATTTGTCAAGTGTTTTTATTAACCTTATCTTTCAAGGCCTTACAGCCCTCCTCGTATGTGCAAGAGCACCCAACACCGTTCTCAAACGTAAGGGGGCACTCTGGTCCTGAGAACAAACCAGGTATCCTACGTTCTAGTTCTTCTACTGCTGCTTGGAGGTGGGTCCAGGCCGAGATGGACGATGTGTACAGCGGCATGCCCGGGGCTTCCTCATGGATCACAGCCCGGCACCTGGGGCAGGTATCCTTAAGGGAACCTTTAATACCCCTTAGATCATAAGTACTTAAACAGATAACACATGAAGCCAATAGATTAATCCTTAGTGGTTGTTGATTAATGGTTACCTTAGTGGTAACCTTAAGGGTATACCTTCTTACTTCTCTTTCTTACTTCACTTATAATCATCTTACCTTTCTTACTTCTCTTTCTTTATACCTTTCTTATCTTCAGAGGTTGTCTCCCCCTCCCCTTGGACCCCCTTAACCCCCAATGGCGCGGCCCCCCTAATGGTCCCAATCCTAAATTATCCAATGATTTCAATGATAGGCATTTAAACGCATTCTAAGGGGGGTAGGACGGGTTTCTAGGGTGAGTGGCTAATGGGTGGCTGCCCCCCTACGCCAAGGCCCTCCTGCCTCATCCTAGAGGCTTTAAACACCTATCTAGAGGGGATGGGAGGTCTCAGAATGGGATATCCCCCTTCATCAACCTATCCCTCCGTTCATTGTCCTTGATTATCCTAAGGGCAATCTTAGAGGCTAGGTCCTCAGGAGGCTTACGCTCTTCACTCGTAAGAACTCGTTTATAGGCACAGGACAGGGAGGAAGCAGGGGTGTATCCCCCTAGAAGGGGGTCATCCTGGTCATAAAGGTCGTGGTCTACGGAGGGACAGCCATGGAAGGGTGGCAGGGCTGCAGGGTCTACGTCCTCAATTAAGGATGCTGTATACTCCCCAATAGTACCATCAATTGGGAAGGGGTAGGTTTTGACTATAGGTTTAGGTTTTACATACAGGATAGTGGAGGGTTCAGAGTCCTGTACCTTACCATAGGTACTGGTACGATAGATCCCAGAGAACTTACAGCCACCCTTACAGGGACCACAGGTGAAGTATCTGGGGGAGATACCCCCCTTCTGTAGTTCCTTGACGGGGACCTCACACTTCTTACAGTTGTCACAGTGGGTGACCAGAAGAAGTTGACCTGCTGGCGTATCATGGATTGTAGTGTGGTTATCTGATTTCAGAAAGCCAGCTAACTTATAACCCCTTGCCTCACTCATAGGTCTCCACCATTTTCTTGAACTCTTTAGCGAACCTGGTTGCCACAGCTGGCGTAAGGTGAGGAGCAGAATTGAGCTCCAAGACATAGAACTTACCATCCTCTCCATGGATCATATCAACTCCTGCGTAGTCCAGGCCCAAGGCCTTAGTGGCAGCACGAGCAACAGGGCGCAGGCCAATAGGTATCTCGTTCTCATCAAGCAACCTAAAGCCCCAGCCACCAGCAGTAGTACGGATCTCTGTGCTTTGATCACTACGAAGAGGAACCTTCAGCTGGACAGCCATGGTCGTATCGTTGCAGACGTTGACACGGTACTCTGCCTTGGCCTTGATGAACTTAGTGTAGAGAGGGGCATGAGGGATGGGTTCCAGGTTACTCCTGACAATGGTCAGCCCGGCACCATCAGCGCCTTCTGCTAAAGCACGAACACAGACAGGGTAGCCAAAGTGCTGCCAGTCCCGGGCGATAGCATAGTCCGTAGTAAAGGGGACGTGAGAAACGCCAGCCAATGATAGAGCCCTGAAGGTTTCTATCTTGTTGACACATGCCGCTACGTTAGAGTACCTGTTAAAGACCCTACACTTACTTAAGATATCATTTGAGCTTCCCATTCCCCAGTTGAAGATAATAGTCTTATTGTCATAACGAGTAAGATTTACATCCTTATCTATTAAGGGAACACCAAGATTGTCAGCTAGGGCATTAGCCCCCTCTGAGCTAGGTTTGTAAGAGTAAATATAAACATTACGCATGGTCCTTCCTTTCAGTCTTCAAGAGTATCATAGTCTTCTTCGATAGGGTGTGCATTAGATTGCATAGGAATAGGAGGATTGTCAGTGTTATAGGCGTCTTTCTTAGCAGCCCACTCACTCCAATCATCATTGGCATAAGCGACAAGACCAATGGGAACCACATCAGTATTGATGTCAGCAGCATAGCCTTGGGTCTGTCTGATTGCATTAACCAGAAATGGGGGTAAGGCATAATCAAGGAAGTCGTCCTTAGAACAGTCAATGTACCTATCCATAACATCAGCAGGGTCTTTAAATCGAGCAGCATAGTTATGGACCAGTTCATGCAAAGCAGAAGACCACCCATCCAAGACATCTAGATCGTACTTAGCCCCCATACCTCTGAACTCAAGAGACCTGTATTTGGTGGCTGCTACCAAGTTCAAAGAGGAATACCTCTTATGATTTTGTGTCTCGTAGTTGAAGTTCTTGAATGGGACTGCATTATTCTTGATATCATAAAGAGCATCGAAGCAGGTATTTTGTGCCTCTCTGTTACGGTGACAATACTGATTAGACATTCTAGAAGAACCACAGAATTTCATGATAGGGTCTTCAACCAACCAATAGAGTACAGTTGCCGTCCAGATTTGTAGGGGAGTCAAGTTACCAGCGTTCACGTGGCAGTGTATACCAGCATTCGTGCTCTGTGTATCAACTGTCCACCTCTTATTAGGTGTATTAAAGAGAAAGTCAGTGAGAACTTTGATCTTCTCTCTCTTTGCTTTGTTGCACTTGACCGGATTGCGCATTACGTACTCGACACCGCACATCAAAGACCCATCCCTCTTGCTCAACCAGACACCACCCGGCTGCTTGTCTGGCACAGCCGTGTTTACGTTAGGGTCTATAGAGTTAAAGACCTTGTGAGTTGCTGGGTTGTACTTGAACTCAACCTCGACCTCTAGCGCAACATCTCCACTAGGAACCGGGCCCGGATAAAAACTACTCAATGTTTTCATAAGGAAATCCTGCTTTGTTTAGCGCTGCTTTCAAGAGACCAACCGACTTCTTATTTATCACCCTATACTTTGTACTATCTTTATACTTGTACAAGATGGGGGTTACACGATAGTCAACACTATAGACCAAGCCAGTCATGTGGCCTGACAAGGCGAACTCTCTGTCGAAGGCTATAGAGGTGCTTTCACCCCTGCTTATCCGCTCCAGCGCCTTCTGCAGGGTTGGATAGTTGCCTTCAAGTGTGTTCTCTAGTGCTACACGATTATAAATATCCGCTCTGCGACTCTGACCTGAATTAGGTAGTATACAATATAGCCTGCCAGAAGCATTAGGTGCTTCGTTAGAAGAATTCATATAAAGATATTTAGTATCGGTGTTGTCATTCATGTAACCGACAGTCAATTTGTCTGGAATGATGAAGTCGTCAGTTGTGTAGTCAACTGCGTGGAACCCATAGTAATTAATCTTAAGCGATGCACCCTTACTATCTTTATTTGCACCCATAATAAGGTACATTTTATCTTTATTGAGAGTCTGAATTGCGGTTAGGCTACCCTTAACTGCAAGACTTACCGGTTCATCTAAGGTCTGGTTAGAGTAGCACCATATACCACGGTACTTCACAATTGTATTATGAAGCAACTTCATTCTCTGGTTAGAGTCAGTGATAAGCGCAGCCATATTAACCTCAATTGATTACATCATCGATAGTCAAGGGTTTGATAGTGTAAGGAGAAGCATACTTTCGATCTTCTCCTTTGATATCAAGATCAAGATCGTAGTTTACAGTGTAACTAGAAGAAGCCACTCGGACACCTCGGTGAATAGGCTTAGGAACACCATGCTTATCCCTCAGTTCTTGGTTCTTCTTCTCAATTGACTCCCTCCAACCACCATTAAAATCAGGGAAGTCTTTTAATACATCCTTACGAGTTCTATTAAGACCCCACTCAACGTTTCTAGAACTGTAATCTACAGTTGACTGGAGTTTAACTAGAGGATAATGACCGGCCTTCATGGTTAAGAAGACAGACTTGCACGCATCAAACAACCACCCTTGAATTTCAGGGTAGTTAAGCCAGGCATTACTAGGTACCCGCCACTCAACACCATAAGACTTCGGACGGAATGCACCGGGCCTGCCATATAGTACCTGCCGTTGTGTGTCTGAGTCCCATAAAGGCATGTACGGACAGATAGCAACCTCAAGAAGCTTGACTAGCTGACAACAGTCCCACCTGTGGCTCATGTTATCAGGGTCCTGGTCTTTTGTAAACCCCAAATGCAGGTGGCCTGAGCAAGTGCGCATGTCCAACCTATCAAGAGGTGGCTGCGGTCTCGGGTTAATACCACCACCCTTCCACGCATTGTAATCGGCAGAGCAGCCCAACTCCTTGGCTACGTGCGGTACGTGTGAGAAGTAATAAGGGTCATAGTGAACAGTCGGTCTGAATGAGAAGACATACTTCTCAGGGATCATCTCACGAAGAGACTTCAGGACCTCGGCATTGTTATCAACAAACTCTTTAGCAGACTTAGCCGGGGGTATGTTGTACTCCACCATAGTTCCATCTGCCTGAACCCAACCACCAGTGATTTTCTGGGGGTTAGCCTTGGTTCCAGGCACTAGATCATGGGCACTAGTAGTACGCATTACTTCAGTATCAATCAGGCTGAACTCAGGGTCAGCTCCAAGCAAGAACTCAGTCATTTATTCCCCTTTTCATACACACCCTCCCAAGAACGGGAGACCCCCATAAAGGAAAGCACAGCCTTGTTGGTAGCACACTCTTCACACAAGCAGTCTTTATTATTGATCCAGTGTACTGAGTCATCAATCGTCAAGTGATGATCTCTGTTGAAGGCACACCCCTTACTTATGAGCTGCTTAGCCTTCTTGATGTTCATGTTCTTGCCCTTATACCCATAGTACCCGGGCTTGCGTTTGATTGTAGCTACTTTACTTTCTTCTTTAGGGGTTGCCCTTGGTATGAACGGCACACTGGAGGGAGGAACAACCTTCTTCTCAAGATCTCTCTCAGTCTTGGACAAAGATAAAAGATTGTAAGAGAGCAGAGAGTAGGGCTTTAGTGTCTGTATGGGTTTATACTTGGTAATTGAACTACCATCCCTGTTCTTTACGAGATCAAGGAACTGCCACTCACTTGCCCAGAACAGAGCATCTTGCGTTTCCATGAAGTATAGAGTACGCTTATCATTACGAGAGAAGTTAAGTGTACCATCTTTTGCATTCAGATACACCACTGCATAAGCACCCGAGTCTGCCTGTCTTAGAGCAGCATCAGGCCCAACCTCACTCAGCTTCTTGAATAAGACACGGCTATCTGGAACTACTATTCCATTAATAGTCCCTTGCATTTCAGGTATGTGACCGTTATGTTCACCCATGATATGCCCCTCCTTGAATGGGTGGGCGTTATCACAACTGATTTCACCTATGGTTGCTGACCTGTTATGACCGGCAATCATAAACACATCCTGATGACTCAGGATATTCATTGTGTTAGGATTCCTGAGGAACTCCGTCGCTGACTCAGCAGCTTTATAGTGAGTAGACAGCGCTCGCTTATTATCGTGGATTGCTGCAAATAGACCCGTACTATCAGTACCCCTCAACTGAGATACTGTTGCTAGGGACTTAATGATAAACACGTCCTTATCAGAGAGAGAATAGGACAAGCCTCCCCAAAGACCACAGATGGCACGTACTCCTATGTTGTTGCCGCCTCGTAAGCAGCCCTTAATTGTGATGATAGCGTTCCATTAACTTAAAGAACAGTTCAGTGGAGTCTTCACCACCATATTCAGGATGCCACTGTGCTCCGAAGAAGTTGAAGTTTGGATAGTAGAATGCTTCAACATCATCCTCCCTGTTAGGAGAGTTGTCTGTGAATGTACGATACTCGTATTCACTAGTCTTCTTAGTAGACAGGGATGCTGTGGCTAGAAGGACAGACTCTTCTGTCAACCTACACATCTGATGGTGGATAGAGTTAACCTTTCCAGTATGTACTCTACCTTCAGGATCTCTCCACTTAATAGGATGAAACCCCTTGTCGTGTTTATCCACATCCTGCCATAGCGTACCGCCGCACAGCACATTGCCTAGCTGTGCACCTCTACAGATACCAACACGAGGTTGATAAGGTGGCTTAGACTTCCACTGTCTTATCTCTTGTAGGTCACGAGAGAAACATGGATATGTGCCTGTGATTAACCTCTCACCGTAGAGTGAGGGCGTAATGTCAGACCCACCAGTGAAGACTAGTAGCTCTGCTTCCTCTGTGGTACTAACCACGTCATATCCATACTTCTTGAACACAGCCTTTACATTGTGATCATTGTTAGAGATGAATGCTTTCATGATCCCTCTAATACCTTTACATTCTTAGCCCACTGATTAATCTTTTCTTTGAGAAGGGTGACTGCCTCTTCCTTAGAGACACAACCACCGGCCTCAAACACCCCTGTCTTGTTCTCAGTAGAGAGAAACACTTTCTTAAAGAGACCACAATACTTAGGTTTACCAGCCACAAGCTGTGGTATAGTCGGCTTAGTTAAGTCATCGAACCACTGTCCAGTTGGGGAACTATATGAATCAGCGTTCTTCATAACACCATTATTGTAGTCTGGCTTCTTAGGCGTTCCATCCGTAAAGGCAGCAAGGTTAAATCCCTGTTGAGGATCAATGCTATGTACATATGACTCTGTTATAACAGATAGAGATCCGTCGATGTGCAGGTACAGCAGTTCACTTATGTATATAGAAGCAGCAGGGGTAAACCCATTCTTACGCCACCACCAGTAAGACCGCAGCTTGTTGCTGCTTTCTTGGGGCACACGGCATTGTATGGCAAGAGATACACACTGTGTCCAAGAGGCTGAGTTATCGTGCAGTCCAAAGGCAAGAGGCCTACCTTTATCATCACGAACGATCTCAACACTGGATAGAACAGCACGATAGGGGCTTATAGCGGGGGAGAGAAGGAAGTTCCAATAGTCCTGAGCTGCATCAAACAGCTCCTCGTACCTGCACCACAGGCTAGAGTAGAAGGACTTGGTTGCTCTGGCCTTTCTAAGAACGACTGCATGGCACCCATTATTAGGCAGCCATATTTGCGTGTCGTCTTGATTGATGAAAAGAACAGAGCAGGCCCCTTCCTTAGAGCCGAAGTAATCTGGTATGCAAGATAAGAATAATTCTTTAGGTGACTTACTCATTAGATCAACTCCTTAGTTGATATGCTATACAGAGATCTAATGAACACTACGCTTCGCTTCGTTAGCATTGGTGGTTCCATAAAAAAGGGGTGGTAGAATTACCCACCACCCCAGTTGTGATACGTAGACGGAGGAGAACTACGTACCAGTATGTTCAATGTGTTCATGGTTCTTAGCGGTTGCCCACTTAGTGAAGACCTGCCAGAGAGACGGCGGTTCAACTTCGACCCTAGCAGAACCTGCCAAGTGTCTATCGAAGATAGCACCTTCGTCTTCCTCATCATCTAGCTTATACGATATGACAGTTGTCTTGACACTGCGAGGAATGGGTACGTCCTTGACCTCGACAGTCAAGACCTTGGCCCTCTTACCCTTAGGCAGAACAACAACCATACCGGGCTTCAACTCTTCCGACTTAATCTTCATAGTTGTACTCCAGTTGTTTTAAGGTGTAGTTAGTAAGACATGCGTCAGCTGAGTCAGAGAGGACACTCTCTCATCATCTTAACTAGGACCTTCTAACGAATGTAATGAAGGTAACTCTTTCACACCCTTCCGCCACTGGGTTGTAACGAGCGTAGCGAGTGTTCTAACGAACACGCTCTTTGGAGGAGCTGACGTTAGTCACTTCACTTCGTTCGTTGGAACCAGCCGAGCGCTATGCTACTAGAGTTGCAGTACCTCTACTGCTGTACGTTTAGCTATAGGCTACCCACTAAAGAGTGGACCTACGCCGTGTCGCTGGGTCTATACCCCGACCTCTATAGGTCACTAGGATACAGAGAAGTGCTGACTGTTTAGGAACAGCTACTCATTTCCAGCATGTCTTACTACCTACGGAACGAGCCCACTCAAGGGACACTACCCCTTTAGGCGGAGGAATTTAACCCCACGTATCCACGCTTTCTAGCAGCCCTACCGTTTCTAGGCTAGAGGTCTCGAACCTGCTCTAGTTTAGCGTAGTTTACTTACTCACAGTATTAGTGTCTCTCATACAACAAGAGGTAATACTGCGTAGTAAAAGAAAAACCCAACCACTGAAGGACTGGAGCTCATCTCTGAGTTCTCTACTACGAGGTATCGCCTCAACAAGGCATAACGAGATAGCAGCGAAAACAAGCCTTTTGTTCCTATCACATCAGTGGTTGGGTAATTGAGACTTAAGAACGTGTCTGGTTCAAGAACCTATTGGTGCGCTTGCCGGTCTTCGCGTTCTCGATTTCGAGATACACGCTGGCCCGGCGAATGGCACGGCCGATGATCCACGCCAACTCACTGACACCGTGAGCGACGTAGCACTTGTTGTCGAACCCATCCACCCGTACACGGTACAGAGTAGGGGACGGGATCTTGGCGGCCTTGTAGGGTATCGGCTGATCGAAGGTCAGCTTCTTGTAGGTGAAGCCCGGTACCATGTACTCATAGGCGTCATGGCTGGGATTGTACCCTTCATCCATGAGACCTGCTGTGTACAGGGTATTGAGGATGGTGAACTTGATCTGCTCCTTGACATGGTGTACGTGGTCCATGAGGAGTACGTTAGTTGCTGTAGTAGACATGGTAGTTCTCCGTTTTGTGGGCAAGTCGTGTCTGCCCTTTGTTTATGGTTAGTCGTCTTTCAGTTGCCTAAGCTGGGACCTAGCCCTTGCCTTCAGCTCCTGTCGTTCACGCCAGCTACATAGGTTTATCCTATTTGTCCACTGACGCTTACTCGTGCAGAAGTTACAGTCACATCCCATCTTCCAGCCATGCTTTGCATGAAGATTAACAGACTTAGATAGGATGCGATCAATAACTCCTGCACGAATTCTTTCCTCAGCCTTGGCCCTTATCCTTGGAAGAGATGAGGTCATAGACGAGGGAATAATCGCTGTTGTCGAGGGCATTGCCGATTGCCTTGTTGATCTTGACGATGGCTTCCTTGCTCTTCTTCAGCTCCTCATACTTAGCCTTGCTGAAGGTTGCCGACAACTCCTTGCCATCCCCGTCTAGGGCGATGAGGTCAGGCTTGATCTTGCGAAGATCATTCTCGGCACGAGAGAGAAGGTCAAGTGCATTGACGACGGCATCGCTACGCTTGTTCACCTCACGGTTGACGAACGCTTCGATGATCTTCTCTTCCACATCAGGAGCAATAGAGCTGATGGTCTCGGCAATCTTAGTGCGAATGCTAGACATGTAGTCTCCTTTGGTTAGTGCTTAGTAAACTTCAGTTGTAGGAGTAGGCGGTCGGTGTTAGGTGCCTCAAACAGTACCTGCCCGGCTCTTGCTTTTCGAGATGCCACCACAACTCAGCCGCCTTCACATACCCCATCGCGTAGTCTTCCCCATCGCACTTCACATACCAACCTAAAGCGTCGTCGATGATGCCTGCCATCTGTACTACCCTGTAGTCGTTCTTGTCAGGATCGTACATTGTATTCTCCCAAGGAGGGAGGTAGAGAGGGCCAGGTATCCAGCACTTGCGCTTCTCGTTCTTCTTGTGGGGGTGAAGACACCTACTACATTTAAGCTCTATGAAAAGGCATACAAACAGGGGTGAAGCTACCGCTAACGGTATAAGTATGTCCAAGATTGTCATGTATAGTCCTCCGGATGGTCGATGCAATCAACAAGTTTTGCTTTATCCACAGCTCACCTCACGTGAAGCGTTGTACTTGATGGTGAAGTCGATGTATTCGATGAGACTTACGCTCTTGAGGCTTACGCTCTTCACTCGTAAGGACTCGTTGGCATGAACAGTCACAACTGAGGACTCAAGAGACTTGATCTTGCTGTTCACGTCCATCATCTTAGAAAGACCAGCCTTAAGGAAAGCATAGCTCATGCTATCCCCATTGCCTTTCTCCTGTGCCTTCTTCACTAGCCACTTCAGATCACGAAGGGTGGTGAAGTTAAGTTTATCCTTCGGACCAGTCATATTCTTCTTCCTTCTGTTTGTTAACCACGACTAACGTATGCCTGCGCACTATTTCTAAGGCGAAGGACATACCAACCATAGCAGATCCCAAATGCGTCAGGAATAGGGAGACAGAGAGGTCCCACCCACCCCTCTCAAGGAGATAGTAGAGGATGCCACCCACCCATTCAGCTAAGAACTCAGCGTATGCAAGGGTCATATGGTCCATCCTCTACTAAAGAATACGGTTGCCTTCGTAAGATGGTGCCAACGCTTAACGCACGTGGTCTTGAGTCTCGTTAGAGACAGCGATCAGCAACGCCCCGCTTGCCGTTGCTAATAGAGCAATAGTCATGTCTTTGCGGTAGTAAAGGTGAGCAGTTTACAGTCATGCTCAGGACCCGTGGTGGCTACCTAGTGCAGCACTAGATAAACAATGAGAGCTTAAGCTCCCTTTATCTACCTAGTGCAGTGCAGAGAGAGCAGGCAGGCCGACCTTGGCACGCTTCAAGGCATCAGCGATGACGCTGAGCCCGGTGACGTCAACCATAGCCTGCTCTTCCTCGGTCAGGGTCTCGCCGCTGGGTTTGACACCCTTGGCGAAGGCCGTTGCCTTCTTCACTTCCCGTTCGATGACCTTGAGCAGATCATACTCACGGAATAGAACTTCTTTGGTGACATCCCAGAAGGGCTTGGCCGTGAGCTTGCTGACGAATGCGCTAGCATCCTTCTCATACTCCGCCTTGAGCACGGCCCGAGCATCGGGATCAACGGACATCTGCTCTTCAGTGCCCTTGTCCTTGTTGCCCTTGACGTACTTCACGCCACCGAACTTGATCATGAACTTGGCCATGGCTTCACGACGGAAGCCACCACCAATGTTCTGGAACAAGCGGTTCATGTGGATGGGGTCGCCGTGAACCAGGACGTGCAAGCATGTTGAGCACACAGTTGTGTGCAGTGCCGGTGCCAATGCCTTGGCCGCTGCGATGGTGTTGTCCACCATGCGACCAACAACAGCACCATCAGACGTGACGTTAGTGGTGTTGACCACATTGACGACCGCCTTGGTGCTATGCTTCTTCGAAACTTTAGTCATGATAAATCATCCTACCTTGAAGGCAACGGCTAGAGATACCGCCTTAACACCATGTTAAGGTAGCCTAGTCGCTGCCCGAAAGATAGGAAGAGAACTATGGAAATATTAATAGATGAAGGGGAGTCTCTGGTCAAGCTGCTACTCCCATACTTACCAAGCTAATAGACCATAGTGTCATGGTCAAGCAAGGCGTTCTGGGTTCACTGTTGGACCGCTCAAAATAACACAAGCCTTGGCCTATGTTACCGTCCAACTCCCCATTCATCCGGTTTCCGCTTACCCTGGCATGGGCTACATATGATGCAATCATATGCTATACGGCCGTTGGCTGGCAAGGATCTCCTTGCGGACCCATCCCCTGCACTCGCGGGATGACTTGTCTATTTTCCAAAGCGTGGTCGCACTAGGCTAACCCGATAGCTAGGGAATTTGCAGCTTGGTCCACTGCCCGCGAGACACAGCGCATGAACGCTGCCCGGTTGGACCGTAGTTGCCTCGTCCCCAAGGGGAGACACGCAAGAGCATGTCCGCAGGCAATGGATAGACACTAACATAGGTAGGCAACGAATGGAAGTAACATAATGTTTCAAGATTGTAACATACCTCACGAACTACTACATACAACTAAAGTAGGTAAGAAAAGGGGATTGCTCCCCTTTCCCACTAGCCTACGTTGTTGAACTTCTTAGCCTTGCCGCTGATTCTCCATACATGCTTAGAGAGACCAGACTTCTCGAAGGCTATCTGTTCGGGTAGCGCCTTGGCTACCTGTTTGCGATGAGGCTTAACCTCACCGTGCCCTACACCGGGGCCAACGTGACAGCCCTTAGTGTGGGCCTTGTCTCGACAGTGGTCGATAGGCGATCTACTACCTTGCTGAGCCTTGACTTCAGCCTTGCGGTTGTCTCTCAAGATACCGGCATCGGGGGCACCAAAGACACGGGCACCCTTGGGGCCGTATTGACTCCAGACTGGCTTTCTCATGGCACCCTCACTCGATCACACGTAGGGCAGGGATAGCCCTCACATAGCCATTACGCACGGCCAGTGCACTGCCCCTCTTGAGCAACTTAAACAGGTCTACCCGGCTAGTGCCGGGCTCGGCTAGTGCCAACATGTTGATTACGCCTACAGTGGCAGATACGGGCAACTTGATCCGGGAGCTTCCCGGCTTGTCAGTTGCCTTTACAAGCATTAGTTGCATGGTCTTAACCTTTCTCAATGGCACCATTGCCGAGGACACAGACAAGACTTGTATCCGATCTACACCCTAGCATAGAAGTGTTAATGAACCCCTAACATGGCTGGCTAAAGCACGAATTATTAAGGTCTCATATACAAGGTTGCTACGCAACGACAGGGTTAAGAATGTGTTAATGTTACCAATGTGTTAAGTAGTTACGTTGTATAGGGTGGGGTAACACACTTTTTTCACTGTATATTCAACACGGTAGCCAGGTACCACATACAACCAACCCCCCCTAGGGTGTATGAGCAACCTTCCTGGGTTGTATAGGGGACCCGGGGGGTGGGGGGTGGAGAGGAATTACCCTCTAAAAATCCCTAAGAGAAATTCTAGGGTTGAGCAATAGTCATGTCTTTGCGATTAAAAAGGTCCCCGGGGAGGGGTTGAACTCTTCGTAGAAGTGGTCTAAGCCACCTAAAACCCTGTCTCAGACATAAAATAGTTTCCTTTATAATCAAGGACTTATAAAATAGTTTAGGATTCATGTACGATTTCTCTTGACAAATGCCTTACCTTGTGTATAGAATATACCTATAGGTATCCTGATAAGATACCTTAAGTATACTCTAAGGTAGATTTAGTAGATTACCTTTGGTACCTATTAAAGATCTCCTTAAGATACCTTAAGGTATACTTTAAGGTATACTTTAAGTAATATTAAAGGTATTACCAGTCGTCGGACCAGAAAAGCCCTAAGCAAGCGAGTATGGTTAAACCCTTTAACAGGAACTCCGAAGACGTTAAACGAAGGTAACTCACTAAACTCACCTTAGAGAAATAACATGCAGGTAAGCGACCGTAGACAACTAATGGCTGAAGAGCAGCGAACCAAAAAGCTGTTCCTTGAGTTCTTGTCTGCTTGGGATAAGGCAGAGCCTGAAGCCATTAAGTTTACCATGTCCAACAAGGACGTCTATAGCCAAGACCTTGGCAGAGTCGTTCCATCTATTATTCGTCTCTACGTAGAAGTTAACGATCCCACAGACTATTCCTTTGTCAAGCAGCACCTGGTTAGCTGGAAGCAGTGGGATCGGCTCTGTGCCTGTAAGTGGTTTAAGGATACCCTACGGGAAATGAGATCAGAGCTTGCAGCTGCTATTAAATCCAAGGCAGTCGTCAAGATCAGAGACCTAGCAGAACAGGAAGACTCCAAGCACTACTACCAGGCAAATAAGTTCCTCAATGACCACGGTTGGAACGTGTTTGTCCCGAAGGAAACTGAAGAAGAGAAGAAGGCTAAGAATAGCCGAGGCAGACCTACCAAGGAATTTAAGCTTAAGCCAGACTCTCAGGATGTCCTAAACGAATTCCTCAAGACCATTGAGAACCATGAACCTCAAGCCAAGTTAAGTAAGTATGAGTTTAAGCAAAGACCAAATTAGAGAACTAGCTCTTTCAGACCTTGAGCTATTCATCAAGCTTATTCATCCAGGACGTGTATTAGGACAAGCACATAAGGATCTAATCAAATGGTGGTACAGGCCGCAAGCTAAGACCCACCAGCTACTCCTCTTCCCCCGAGATCATCAGAAGAGTGCTCTAGTAGCCTATCGTGTAGCATTTGAATTAACTAAGAATCCTGCTCTCAGAGTTCTCTACATCTCTTCAACTATCAATCTAGCAACCAAGCAGCTTAAGTTTATACAGGACATCTTCCTCTCTCACAACTATAGACAGCTATGGCCAGAGATGGTCAATGAAGACGCTAATAGCAGAGAGAAGTGGACAACCGAAGAGATCTCCTTAGACCACCCTAAGCGTAAAGCAGAGGCAGTACGAGATCCTTCAATCTTCACAGCAGGTCTAACAACCAACATAGTTGGTATGCATTGTGACATTGCTGTATTGGATGACGTAGTTGTAGACAGCTCTGCTTACTCCCCAGAAGGCAGAAGTAAGGTTGCAGATCAAGTATCATACCTCTCGTCTATTGCAGGCACAGATGCTGTACAGTGGGTTGTAGGAACTAGATATCACCCTAACGATCTATACAACGATCTAAAAAATCAGATAGTAGAGATCATCGATGATACTGGGGAGATAGAGTTTTCAGAACATCTCTATGAGATCTATGAGAGGCCAGTAGAAGTTAGTGGATCATTTCTATGGCCCAGGGAACAAAGAGGAGATGGTCGTTGGTTTGGCTTTGATAAGACTGTCTTAGCTAAGAAGAAGGCCCAGTACAGCGATCTAACTAAGTTTAGAGCCCAGTACTACAACGACCCTAACGATGTCTCTAGTGCTAACATCAGACCGGAATACTTCCAGTACTATAACAGAGAGCTTCTTCACAGGGAGTCTGGTTACTGGTATTACAAGGGTTCAAGACTAAACGTAGTAGCGTCTGTTGACTTTGCGTACTCAACCACCAAGGATGCCGACTACACTGCTGTGGTTGTTGTAGGAATAGATGCTAAGTCTAACATCTACATCTTAGACATAGATCGCTTTAAGACCAAGGCCATCTCAGACTACTTCGATCATATTCTTAAGCTACACGCCAGGTGGGACTTTAGAAAGATTAGAGCCGAGGTAACTGCTGCACAGGCGGCCATTGTCGAGTCTCTTAAAGCAGATTACATTAGACCTAATGGTCTCGCTCTCTCTATCGATGAGCAACGTCCTACTAAGAAAAAAGAAGATCGTATAGAAGCTGTCCTTCAACCTAGATATGCCAATCAACAAATGTGGCACTACCAAGGTGGACATACTTCAACATTGGAAGAAGAATTAGTTTATCAAAACCCGCAGCACGACGACATAAAGGATGCTCTTGCATCGGCCGTTGAGATCGCTGTCCCGCCCTCATTCATGGGGATGGGTGCTTCTACCAAAGAAGTAGGGTTATCAATTTATAATAAGAAGTTTGGCGGCATAGGTTAATTTCTTAATGCTAACGCAACGAAGTGAAGTGGTCATTAGATCTCTGTATAGCATATCAACTAAGGAGTTGATCTAATGTCAAAGACTCTAGACATCTCTAATATTCTTACTCCTGATTGTGTTGCTCATGGCATCGCAAACAAGTGGGTAACTTGGGATACTGCTAAACAAAAACGTATAGCAGACTGGAAAGAGCTGCAGCAGTACGTCTTTGCAACCACGACAGACGATACACCTAATAGCAAACTTCCATGGTCTAACAAGACTGTTATCCCCAAGCTCTGTCAGATACGTGATAACCTTCACGCCAACTATATGGCTGCTCTGTTCCCTAAAAGGAAGTGGCTGTCCTGGAGACCGGATGACGAAGCCGCAGACGATAAAGCCAAGGTCGAGTTTATTGAGTCTTATATGTCTTGGGCTACAGATCGTAATCAGTACTACGATACTGTCTCTCGCCTTGTTCTCGATTACATTGATTACGGTAATGTGTTTGCCTCTGTTGGTTGGTATGATGGTACTAACAAAACCACCCCGACCGTAGGTTCAACACCCAAAGAACAAGTAGGTTATGTTGGGCCAGAGGTTAGACGCATCTCTCCTCTCGATGTTGTCTTCAACCCAGCTGCTCCCTCCTTCGAACAGTCTCCTAAAATCGTACGTTCTATGATCTCACTTGGTGAGGTTAAACTTATGATGATGCAGGACTCTGCAGATGAAGATGAAAAGCTGATTGCCCAGGAACTTTACGACTACCTTAAAGATATTCGTAACCAAGTAACTGTATACGATGGAGCTTGGAGTGTTCGTAATAACGCTTATCAGATCGCAGGATTTGATAGCTTTGTTATTTATCTACAGTCCAATGAAGCTGAGGTTCTGACTTTCTATGGTGACTTCTACGACGAAGAGAAAGACGAGCTACTTAAGAACTATGTTATCAAAGTCGTCGATAGACATAAAGTTATTTATAAGAAACCTAATGTATCTTATTTTGGTACTGCTCCAATCTTTCATTGTGGTTGGCGTCTTAGGCCAGACAACCTTTGGGCACAAGGCCCTCTCGATAATCTGGTAGGAATGCAGTATCGTATCTGCCACTTAGAGAACATGAAGGCAGACTGCTTTGATCTTACAGCATACCCTCCTCTGAAAATTAAAGGGTTTGTCCACGACTTTAAGTGGGGCCCTATGGAGCGCATTGTTGTAGGTGACGATGGGGATGTACAGATGATGTCTCCTGATGTCAATGCCCTCACTGCCAACACAGAGATTGCTTCTGTAGAAGCTAAGATGGAGGAGATGGCAGGCTCTCCTAAAGAAGCCATGGGTTTCCGTACTCCTGGTGAAAAGACTAAGTATGAAGTACAGTCTTTAGAGAACGCAGCCGGTCGAGTCTTCCAGAATAAGATTGCTTACTTCGAGAGACAGATTGTAGAGAATGCTCTGAACGCCATGCTTGAACTAGCTAGGCGTAATATGACTTTAACCACTATCCGTGTCTTCGACCCGGTACTTAAGATCAATGACTTCTTGTCGTTGACTTCTTATGACATCACCGGTAACGGTCGCATTAAGCCTATGGGTGCTCGGCACTTTGCTGAACAGGCCCAGGCTGTACAGAACCTCACAGGGTTCTTCAATAGCTCAGCTGGATCTGATCCTACAGTCCTGCAACACTTCTCTAGTATCAAGCTTGCAGAGCTTTGGGAGTATCTGCTAGAGGTTGAAGATTATAATCTGATTGAACCATACGTTAGATTGACAGAGCAGGCTGAACAAGAGCGACAGGCTCAAGTTCACCAACAGCAGGTCGTCATGGAAGGACTAACACCAGATGGCATTACGCAAGGTGACGAAGACTTCGTTACCCCAACGCAAGGAGCAGCAGCTCCCCCTGGACTGGCTTAACGGTGTACCTGATGCACAGGCATTCAAGGAACATCTTTATGGCAACTCTAAGCTAGTATTACTAAAACAACTAGTTCTCATTCTTGAAGCAGACTTACGCTCTCTAAATGATAAACAGTTAACGACAACTGCTTATGATTCCCCTAGCTGGTCTCATAAGCAGGCACACATAAACGGACAGAAGCAGTCTCTTGAAAGAGTCCTTAAACTTCTGTCATTCGTAGAAACCACTACGAGTTCAACCAAAGGAAATACCACTTGACCAAAGATGTATTTGATATTCCCGCTGACAAGTTGGAAGCAGAGACAAAGAGTTCAGATGACAATCTTGATGCTCTTGTAACAGCCCACGTTGGAGAAGGTAAACGATTTAAGTCAGTCGGTGAACTTCTGAAGGCTAAGTTGGAAGCAGACGAAACTGTTGGAGCCCGTAACCGCGAGCTTGAAGAGTATAGGCGTCGGCTTGAGAATAGCGTCACCTTGCAAGATTTCTTGGAAGAGATTAAAGGAAAGCAAAGTACAGTGCCTAACCAATCGCACGAGGAAAAGCCTAACTCCAATAACATCAGTGACAACCAGTCTAAATCACCGGTAGACTTGGAGGCCGTTAAGGCTCTCGTCAAGGATACCATCAAAGAAACTTCAAAGAACCAAACCCGAGAGCAGAACATTGCTCAGGTACAGAATGAACTCATCAAGACTTACGGCGCTAATAACCTTGCTGCTAAGCTTGCTAACAAGGCTGAAGAACTTGGTCTGACAAAGGAACAGATGAATGAGTTGGCGGCGTCTAGTCCCAAGGCTTTCATCAATCTCTTTGCTCCTGCTAAATCGACAGACTTTGGTAGTCTCCCACCGTCGTCTAATAGAGCAGGTTCTCTTTCAGATGTTCCTAATAACGGTGGGGTCAAAACCTACAAGCAGTGGCAGGACCTTAAGCGCACTAATAAGGATGAGTACTTCTCTACACGATCTACTGAGATGCGAATGGCAGATGCCAAGAAACTCGGTACGCGTTACTTTGAATAATTATAGGAACTACTAAACCATGTCAGGTTTTAGTACTGCAACCAACGACCATCTTATTCGGTCGAGCGTCTGGTCTACTGAAGTTAAAGACGTCCTCGAACACGACCTGATGGGTCTTGGTTACGTTCGTATGCTTTCCGATTTCCCGGATGGTGATACGATTAATATCCCCAGCATCGGTACTGCAGAGTTGCAGGACTATGATGAGGGCCAGGCTGTCCGTTATACCGCAATGGATACCGGCAACTTCCAGTTCTCGATCACGGATTACGTGTCGTCTGCTACGTTCATCACTAATAAGATGAAGCAGGACACGTTCTATCTCAGTGAAGTTGAGAGCGCTTTCGTGCCTAAGCAGTCGCGTGCTATCATGGCTCGCATGGAGACGGATATGTTCTCTAAGGCCAACGCTGGCCAGACCGCTTCGGATCCCAATACGATTAACAATGCACGTCATCGTTTTGTTGCTGCTGGTACTAACCAGGTGATCACAATCGCTGACTTTGCTAAGGCTGCCCATGCACTTGACATGGCTGCTGTCCCCATGCAGAACCGCATTGCAATCGTTCACCCCTCCGTTGAGTTCACGTTGAACACGCTGACGAACCTCGTCAACATGAGCAATAACCCGACGTGGGATGGTGTTGTTACTACGGGCCTCAAGGCCTCGGGTATGCGCTTCTCGAAGTCTGTCTATGGCTTCGATGTGTATGTCTCGCAGTTCCTGCCCACGAGCATCAGTGAAACTGTATCTGCTACTGCCGTTACTAACGGTGCAGCTAATCTGTTCTTCTCTGCTGCTGGTGATGTGATCCCTCTCATTGGACACGTTCGTCAGCCCCCCAAGGTTGACAGCTCGTACAATAAGGATCTGCAGCGCGATGAGTATGTGACCACGGCACGTTGGGGCTTTAAGCTCTATCGTCCTGAGAACATGGTTGTCTGTCTGTCTGACACTTCTCGTGTCTACTCGTAATCCATAACAGCAGAAGGATAATCATAATGACTTGGCTTAATGTTGACGGACTTCTTGTGAAGTTCGCTCAGGAAGAGGGCGCAAAGGCTAAGGGTGGGACTTATTCCACCCTTGGTGCCCTGCAGTGCACGGAGATCAAGGTTGATCTCACGGATCTTACCTCGACTGCCGCTATTGTCGGTGCGACGGGTTCGGCTGGTGTGCTGCTTCCTGGCGGTATTCGCATTGAAGAGATTGAGGTTGTTGCAGAGACAGCGGCTACGTCCGGTGGTGCTGCTACCCTTGATATCGGTCTCATCGATACTGACCATACTACTCTCATTGACGATGATGGTTTCGTTGTCGCTCTTGCACTGACTGCTATCGATGCAGCTGGTGAGAAGAACGTACTGCGAGTTGGTTCTACTGGCGCTGGTGCCCTTGTTGGCACTACTACCTCTAGTCCTGGCTATCTCGTTGCGTCTTTCAACGCTGCCGCCTATACGGCCGGTAAAGTTGTCATCCGCATCTACTACTACAATCCGCAGACCACCGGCTAATTAGAGGGAGTAACTTAAATGGCTAATCCTTCTAAACAGAATGCATTGTTTGCTGATGCTACTGATCGTCCCCTTATTGGGAATGCTCAGACTCTAGTGTCAGATGCATCAGTTGCCCACGCATTGAACGCTGTGTTCAGTGATACGGAAGCTGAAGCTGCTCTCAATGCACTTGGTGTTAAGATCAATGCTGTCCTCGATATCCTCGAGGAGCATGGTCTTATGAAGTCTTCGTAAGACGATAGGTAAACCTCAATGGCAAAACTTATTCTTAATGATGTGGCTGGTGGGACCTTAACGTCCTTCTCGTCCACGATCAACACTAATAACTCTGCCATTGAGGCAGCCTTAGAGAATACTCTAAGTCGAGACGGCACATCTCCTAATGCTATGGAGGCCGACCTCGACATGAACGATAATCAGATCCTTAACCTTCCTACTCCAGTTGATCCTACGGATGTTGTTCGTAAGCAAGACCTGGATCAGGCGATTGAGGATGCTGAACTTTCTGTTGTCTCAACACTTGATGATTTGTCTGACGTTGTAATTACGTCTCCTACAACTAACCAGGTTCTTAAATATAACGGCACTAATTGGGTTAACGGAACTGACGCAGATACTGGTGGCGGTGGTGGTGTAAGCGATGGAGACAAGGGGGATATTACGGTGTCCTCTACAGGCACTGTTTGGACTATCGACAATAGTGCTGTAACCACAGCCAAGCTGGGTGGTGATATTACCACTGCAGGTAAGGCTCTTCTTGATGATGCAGATGCTAGTGCACAGAGAACAACTCTTGGCCTAGGAACCCTTGCTACACAATCAGGTACATTCTCAGGCACCTCTTCTGGAACCAATACAGGTGACCAGAACATCTTTCAGACTATCTCTGTTTCTGGCCAGTCGGATGTAGTAGCAGACTCAGCCACAGATACTCTGACTCTTGTTGCTGGTTCTAATATTACTATCACAACTAACGCAGGCACAGATAGTATTACTATTGCTGCTTCTGGTGGAGGCGGCTCTGTCGCAACTGATACTATCTTCGACGCTAAAGGTGACCTTGCTGTAGGCACAGGTGCAGATACTGCTGCCCGGTTAGGCGTAGGCACCAATGGTCAGGTACTTACTGCAGACAGTGCAGAGGTAACTGGTCTAAAGTGGGCTACTGCCGCTGGTGGTGGTAACGTATCAAATACTGGTATTCCTGTTAATAACCAGCTTGCTGTATGGACAGATGCTACAACCATTGAGGGAGACACCTCCCTTACGTTCGACACAACTACAGATACGCTTGCAGTAGCAGCGTCTGGAAAGATTGCTTTTGGGGCTGTAACTATCCTTGATGATAGTGTAGGCACAACCACTCTTAGCAACATTGATGCTTTGGATGCCACAACTGAGATAACTATCGAAGCTGCTATTGACACGCTAGTTAACCTGACGTCTATCCAGGGGCGAACTGTAACACTTGCTGACGCTGGCGCTAATGCTATCTTTGGGTGGGACGATGTTGCCGGTGCCTACGAGAACCTGTCTGCTGCAGAGGCAACTGCCGTTATTTCAGCAGCCAGCACCACGACATCAGGTAGATCTGAATTTGCAACTACTGCCGAATATATTACAGGCACTGATGCAACAAGATCGCTTGTTGTAGATCAGGTGTGGGGTGCTGGTGCTCTAACAGCTTTAACAGATGCCGTCACTATCGCTGTTGATATGAGCACTGGTATAAATTTTTCTGTAACCCTTGGTGGAAATAGAACACTAGGAAACCCCACTAACACAAAGGTAGGGCAGACTGGTTGTATAGTGGTAACTCAAGATGTTACAGGAAGTAGAACATTAGCTTACTCTTCTAACTGGGAGTTTGCTGGGGGAACAGCCGTTACACTAAGCACTGTTGCTTCCACAAAAGATATCCTATACTACTGGGTTCAATCCTCTACATCTATTATTATCACAGGTATTCAAAAGGCTCTTGCATAATGCTATTCTATATCGGGACTAATGTTCAGTGGTTCGGTGAACGTATTAATGGCATCCTTTACCCAAAGAACATTAATGAAATCTTTTCTACTGAAGAGCTCTCTCAGATTGGATTAGAGAAGCGAGAAATTCCAGTAAGCTCTAAAGACGTTTCGAAAGCTAGGGACAGCAGGATTTCTGAGGGAGCTACTATAACTCTTAGTTCTGGGTTGAGTATACCTGTTCAAACTAGAAATGAGACTGACTTCAGAAACATTAATGGGTTAGTTTCACAAGCCATAGTTTATACAATAATAAATCAACCCAACGCCACTATCATTTTCAGAGGAACAGACGACGTAGAGTATAACCTAACACCAAGTTTAATGATAGAGCTTGGGTCTAAGGTCGCGCAAAGGGTGCAATCTATTTACGAGGCTGCTTGGGTGATAAAAAAAATGGATCCAATCCCTTCCGACTACAACGAGTCGTATAGGTGGCCTGTCTAATGTTAATAGGAATGAATAAACCACAGATTATCACAAGTACAAGCGATGTAACTGGTACTATCTTTTCAGTAACGTTAAACACTAATGGATCTAATATTGCAGTAGCCACTAGACGTAACGTTGTTACACCAACGAATGTCCCTACGTTCAACCCAACGCAGGCTCGTATCACAGTTAGGGGGTCTACACTAGGGTCGTGTTCTATATCAAAAACATACATAGGACATAAGGCAGCGTCTGGAGATGCGTATGATTTTGCATCAACGCCAACTCAAATACTGTGGTCAGGGTCTGCTGCTCTAACAGCAACAGCTTCTTCTGTTAATGTATCTGACTGGTGCAACTTTGCCTGGAATAAGACCAGTGATATTGTAGTATCTATGTTTTTTGATAACGCATCTGTGGACGCTTTTAGATATGTAGCCACCGGCTCTGTATATAGCTTAACAACAACTGATGAAGCAGATGTAGTGGATGCTTCTTCTGGGTGGGCCTTTGTGGCCAGAACATACATGCTTTCTGATATAGAAACGGACGGATTTTAATGGCTAAGCTTACTACATCCGACCTGTCTAACTTGCAGAACGAAGCTTCTGCCGTTACGACAATCAAT